>Ga0209066_10000029_pt1 | contig 198531 bp, 181 predicted proteins | sample All_14_2_FD_187198 | JGI IMG/M metagenome (GOLD analysis project Ga0209066, IMG submission 187198) | Freshwater microbial communities in response to fracking from Pennsylvania, USA - Allegheny Zone_MetaG_DW_15 (SPAdes) (version 2) ...
CGCACCCAAAAGCGAAGCCAAAACGCTTTGCGCTTCTGCCAATTCTGCCTCGGCCTTGTTTTTCTCTAATTTTGCGGCGGATTGTTCAATATCGGCTTTGGTATGTTGAATGTCGGATGCCGCCGCCGCGCTGACCCGCTTTTTCACGCTTTCATGCGTTTTATCGGCCAGCGATAACCTTTTCTCTGCAAGCGCAAGGCGTTCCTTTGCAATAGCCACACGCATAAAGGCATATTCCGTTTCGGCCAATAAACTTAAAGCTTCCGCGATTGCCTGTTGCCGGGTAATTTGAATGCCGTAATCGGCGATCTTGGTACGCTTTCCACGCTTTCCGGCAATCTCGATTTCCTGCTGTAAACCGAGCGTTATTTCAGCGCCGCCAAAACCTTCCTGTTCATCCGTGCCGCCGAAATTTTCAAGCTCCAGCATTGCTTGCGGATTGGGCATGAAGGATGCCTGCAGACGCTCTCCTTCTGCGCCCTCAATACGCGCCAAGGCCGCGACCAGCCGGGGGTTATTTTTAAGAGCCAGCGACAACGCAGCTTCTTTATCAAGCGGCTCCGCAAACGCCGTTGGTATAAACGACAGCGATAATGCGAGCGCAGCTATTCCTACCCATAGTTTCATCTTTTTTCCTTTGAATTTTATTGGAAGCACAAAAAAACCGCATGAAATTCATGCAGTTTAGGAGGCACAGGTCATAGGTCTCGCGAACGCTTAGCCTTTAAGCGGACGCACTATGCCTGTGAATATTAAGCTTTGGGGGGACGCTTAAGGCCGTAAATAAGGTCGGAAATATAGATTTTCTGCTCGTCAAAGGCGCGCTGATCCTTGCCTAAAACTTTCAAGGAAAAAGCATCGTGAACAAGCGATGACATGTGAGAATGGCCACAATGCATACCGCACCCGCCACAAGCCATATCGCAACAATTATTAGGAGAAGCGTCATCAACAGGCGCATTATCCAAATGCTGGGACACGCAAATTTCTGATGAGGTCTTGTTACATATTGTTTCGGCATGCGCAAAGCTGACCGTCAAAGAGACGAGCAAAGCAAAAACAGAGAATAGAATTATAAAGTTGCGCATATTGCTATATATAAATTCTTTTATCATTCTATTCAAGCACTATTTACCAATAGAGAACTAGTTCATCTGGACAGACGGACATGGAACAGTGCCATATGAACAAAAAACACAGCAATCGCTTTTTTTAGGCTTCAGAACCTCTTTGCAGCCCTTACAGTCATAGAAATACTGGCAGGAATCAGTCGGCATTACTTCGGTCTCTTCATGAGCACATTTAGGGCATGTGATTGTAGAGTTGATTTGAAATTCTTGTTTCACCGAATTGCCCTTACAAGATGAGACTCGACAACGGGCCAGATAACTGCCGCCGCAATTAGAACGCCCGATATTACAAGCGTCACCAATACCCAGTTTTTTTTCTTTTTATCTGGCGGGCATGTTGCGGTCGCGCATCTAAAGCGGCGAATATAAAAAAACAATCCGATAGCAAATAACAAACCAGCCATAACGATAAAATGAATACGATATGGTTGCAGCACAGCAAGGTTTGCCAGCCACGCCCCGCCAAGCCCTAAATTAAAAAATACAATCGGGATAATGCAGCAGGACGAGGCCAGAATAGCGCCTAATGAAGCTAATGTGCTTCCGAGAACGCTCGCTTTGACTTCATTAATCTTGAGTTTTGATTTCATATCCATATCCATATAATAAACCCTGTAGTTACTACAGACTCAAGAGGTTTTTTTATGAAAGAAAGTATGACCATAGGCAAGCTGTCTGCAAAGACAGACGTCAATATTGAAACGATCCGCTATTATGAGAAGGAAGGCATTCTGCCGCTACCACCACGAACACAGAACGGCTACCGAGATTATTCCAAAGAACATGTTAAACGACTCATGTTTGTTCGTAGGAGCCGCGAGCTTGGCTTTAGCCTTGATGAAATTCGAACCCTGCTGGTCATAGTGGACGGCAGAAGCTTGACTTGCGCGGAAGTCAAAGATGTTACACTCACGCATCTCGATGCTATTCGTAAAAAAATCACAGACCTTCAAAAACTTGAAAAAACACTGCAAAAAACTACCGATCAATGTAAAGGTGGCAAAATGCCTGACTGCCCGATTATGGATGCTTTATTTCATACATAGTCATAACGTTTATATCAACTATTGGAATGCCACCCGCCACCCATAGCTTTGAAAAGTTCAATTCGGGCGGCCAGAGTTTCATAACGGGCACGTTCATATTGATCTTCGGACTCTAGCATCATGCGCTGCGAATCTAGAACATCCTGAAACTCAATAACGCTCAAACTATAATGGTTTTTGGCTATATTGTAGGCTTCATGCGCTTTGGCTGCGGCTTGTCTCAACGCGCTTTCCCTTTCCAGCGTTTTTTGCACTTTGGTCAGGGCGTTCTCCGCCTCCTGAAAAGCAACCAGAACCGTTTGTTGATAATTTTCGGCCAGCTCTTTCTGGCGTGCTGTCACACGATCTAGATTACCGTCCAAACGTCCTCCCTGAAAGATAGGCGCAATGATCGAGCCTGCCAAAGTCAAAGCAGAAGCTGACGGATTGGCCGCTAGTAATAGGCTGGGACCAATATTTACAGACGGGTAAAACGCTGCCCGCGCAGCGCCGATATTGGCGTTGGCAGCTTTCAGTATAGATTCCATGCTTTTGACATCCGGCCTGCGTTCAAGCAGCGCAGCAGGCTGCAATACCGCAGGAGAAGGCAGACGAAGGCCGTTTATATTTTTTTCACTGATATTGAAACTCTGTGGTGGCTCCCCAATAAGCACAGCCAGAACATTTTGCGCGAGCGCTAACTCCTGTTCCAATGCCGTTACAGCAGCCTTGGCTCTGGATACTTGCGTTTCCTGTCGTGTTATATCAAGCTGTGTCCGCGCTCCGGTCTGAAATCGAGCTTTAACGACTTTCAATAAATCTTGTGTAGCCTGCAAGCTATCGTTCGCTATGCGCACACGTTCTTTCAAATTCAGAACATTGAAGTAATTTTGCGCTACATCTCCCATAATCACGAGCGCCAGCGCGTCATGCTTATAGGTAACGCTCAAAAGCCGGTCTTCCGCTGCACCCGCTTTTGCTTTGTTGGCGCCGAATAGATCGAGTTCGTAAGATATGCCGATATCCGCCGTATATTCGGGAATGCCTTTATTGCGCATATCGGTGATATTCATCGCCTGCGTGGAGCCACTCATATAGCTTACCGTCACATCCGCTGAAGGTAGAAGAGAAGCACCTGCAATTTTTAAATCAGCGCGCGCCTGTTCAATCCGCTGCAAAGAAGCTTGTAAATTATTGTTTTTACGGAGTGCGCGCTCCATAAGCGCATTTAACTCCGCACTTTCAAAATTTGTCCACCAGTCAGCAGCAATATCAGCATTTTGGCTGCTCTGTGCATCCCGCCAGGCATGCGTTTCGACTTCCGGCCTTTGATAATCAGGCGTGAGTGAGCACCCGCCTAGAAAAACAAGAGCCGCTGATATTACTGCGATACGTCTGAAACTATTCATTTTTGCAATCCCTTATTTTAATGCTCGTGGCCGCTGTGGTCATGCTGATCCTCCTCCTGCGGCGCTGCCTGTTTTTCAGTTTCATGGTGTCCGGCCATACCGCCGTGGTCATGACTGCCGTGCCCGCCATCACCTTGTATTACAGGCATCCGCATCACGCCGGTGCCGTGGCGATAAACAACTTCACCACCTTTATAGCCAGTAATGGCCAACAATCCGGAAGCCAGCACGATGGCTGCGACGAATACAGGGCTAACTGCTTTTGCTCCGCGCTGTTTCCACAAAGCCCATAAAGCAAGTAGTGAGAATATTCCGGCGGTCGGCAATGCCCAGTTTTTATGCTCGGTCATGGCTGCGTGAGAAGCAGCATCATGACTAACTGTATTATAGGCATCAAATCCGGCAATAACTGTACCGATAGTAAAGACTGCGCCAATCCATAAATTCCATCGCGCTGCAATCAGAAAATTTTCTTTTTTGAGAATAGTTCCGGCAAGATAAAAAAGCGCCGAGATACTCAGCAGCCCAATTGTGAAATGCACCAAGATTGGATGGAAATTTGGTATAATCTCTATATTTATCATTGTTCAGTCCTTTCAATTTCATTAGGAAGCTTGAGCTTCCATTGCATATACACAGCATAAATGACAGGTATAAGGATCAGCGTCAGGATTAATGTGCTGACCATACCGCCGACCATCGGCAGGGCGATACGCCGCATGACATCAGCCCCTGGCCCATCGGTCAGAAAAATTGGAATCAGACCGAGTATAATTGTACTAACAGTCATAAGCTTGGGGCGCAGACGTTGCAACGCACCATGACGGACATTTTCCAGCAACTGATCAAATGTGCCCGGCCAGCGTTCCCGCATTTCATGGTCAATATAGATCAGCATGACAATTGCCGTTTCCACGGCAATTCCGGCGAGCGCAATAAACCCGACGGCGACGGCTACTGACATATTATACCCCGCAAGCCAGAGCCACCAGACTCCGCCAATCACACCGAACGGCACGGATAGCATAATCAAAAACGTGCGGTCCCAGCGGCCAAAATGCAGGTAAAGCAGTGTTAAAATAATCAGCAGCGTGGCTGGCACAGCAACCTTCAGGCGCTCATTAGCCTCTTGCATCTGCTCAAACTGACCAGAGAGTTTCAGGCTATAGCCTGAGGGCAATTCAAGGGTTTTTAAAGTCTCTTTCAAATCTGTAATGTAAGAGCCAATATCCCTATCCTCAATATCGACAAATACCCAGCCATTCAGACGTGCATCCTCAGACTTAATCATCGACGGCCCTTCGGCGATACGGATATCGGCAAGATTGGCCAGAGGAATGTGCGCACCATTTAGCGTGCTCACCAGAATATTATCCAGATCGGAGATATGCTCACGGAAAGGGCGGTCATAGCGTAACATGATAGGGTAGCGCTCACGCCCTTCCACCGCTTCATCAAGCTGCATGCCGCCCAGTGCTGTTCGAATAACTTGCTGTACGGTTTTCAGCGCAATGCCGTAGCGGGCAAGTTCGCGGCGATCAGGAATGATCTCTATATATTTTCCGCCGACAACGCGGTCGGCAATGGCGCTGCGTGTGCCTGACACCTCCTTGGCGCGCGCTTCAACGTCTTTGGCAATTCGGTCAATTTCCTGCAAGTCAGATCCGGCAATCTTAACCCCGATGGGTGTACGAATACCTGTGGTTAGCATATCTAGCCGTATTTTAATCGGGTAGCCCCAGCTATCCATCATTCCCGGCAGACCGACTCTCTTATTAAGATCTGTAATCAGCTTTTGGGGTGTCATGCCCTCGCGCCATTGATCGCGAGGCTGGAGTTCAATCCATGTTTCGATCATGGCTAGCGGCGCGGGATCTGTGGCGGTATTGGCGCGCCCGGCTTTGGCAAAGACCTGTTTGATTTCCGGCACCTCCATTAACTGGCGATTTGTAACCTGCAATATTTCACGTACTTTGACAGGCGAGACACCGGGCAGGGTCATCGGCATATAAAGCAGCCCGCCTTCATAAAGTGGCGGCATGAATTCACTGCCCAGTCTGGACGCCGGAAGGGCGGTTGAGACAAGCGCAATCAACGCGAGTACCATTGTTGTCTTGCGCCATTTCAAAGCGATGTTCAGGAACGGATGGTACAGCACAATAAAAAATCGATTAATCGGGTTTTCATTTTCGCGCCGGATTTTACCGCGTATCAACCAAAGCATCAGAACTGGTACCACCGTCACCGACAGGAGAGCCGCCGCCGCCATGGCATAGGTTTTGGTAAAGGCCAGCGGCGTGAACATGCGTTCTGATTGACCTGTTAAGGCGAAAACTGGAAAAAATGACACAGTGATAATCAGGAGAGAGAAAAACAGCCCCGGTCCGACTTCCTTGGCCGCCTGAATTAATGCTTTTTGTTTTTCCGCCTTATCGGCATCCGGCGCCATGTCGGAGAGCTTTCTATGCGCGTTCTCAACCATAACAATAGACGCATCCACCATCGCACCGATAGCAATGGCTATACCGCCGAGCGACATGATATTAGCGGTAAGACCTTGCGCGTTCATGATAATGAACGCCGCTAAAATCCCAAGCGGGATCGTAATAATCGCAACCAAAGCACTGCGGGCATGAAGCAGAAAAAGGAAGGCAATCAGCGCCACCATCAAGCTTTCTTCAATCAGCTTGTCTTTGAGATAATCAACCGACCCTTCGATCAATTCACTTCGGTCATAGACCATTTTTAACTCAACACCCTGCGGCAGCCCTTGTTTCACGCTTTCAAGCCGCTCTTTGACATTATGAATTACGTCTAGCGCATTCGCGCCGGGGCGCATCACGACAATACCGCCGACCGCTTCACCTTCGCCATTCAGCTCGGTAATACCCCGTCTGATTGCAGGACCTTCGACAACGCGGGCAACATCACTCACTTTGATCGGTGTACCGTCCATGCTTTTTAATACGACTTGCATAAGATCTTCGGGCTTGTTCACATAGCCAAACGAGCGGATTAAATACTCCGTTTCCGCCATTTCCAAGGTACGCCCACCGGTTTCCTGATTAGATGATCGCACAGCCTCAATCACTTTTTGCAGCGGAATATCATAGGCACGGAGTTTATTGGGATCGACCAGCACCTGATATTCTTTTACAAACCCGCCAACACTGGCAACTTCGGCCACGCCGTCAATCGTGGCCAACTCAAAACGCACAAACCAATCCTGCAAAGACCGCAGCTCCGCCAGATCATGCTGGCCTGTTTTATCAAACAGCGCATATTGAAAAACCCAGCCCACGCCTGTTGCATCCGGCCCTAGTTCCGGCTCTACACCGTCTGGCAACATGCCGCGCGCCTGCGAGAGATATTCCAGCGTCCGGCTGCGCGCCCAATACATATCGACGTTATCTTCAAAAATGATATAGACAAATGATGTGCCAAACATCGAAAAACCGCGCACGACTTTGGTTTTCGGAAGGGATAGCATCTGTGTGGAAAGGGGATAGGTAATTTGATCCTCAATCACCTGTGGTGCTTGTCCAGGAAAGTCCGTGCGGATAATCACCTGCGTATCGGATAAATCAGGAATAGCATCCAGCGGAATTTTAGTTATGGAGAAAATCCCCGCCGTCAACAATACCAGCGCGCCGAGCATGACAAAAAACTGATTTGCCACCGACCAATCTATGATTTTGGCCGCGAAGCTTTTGGATGGGTCGTGCATATGGCCTTGATTAGTGGGCATGGCTCTTGCCTCCATCTTGTGATGCTGGCTGGCTTGTCATGCCTTCCATTTGTTTGCCACCGTGGTCATGCCCCATCGCCGTCATGCCGCCCTTCAGGTTGCTTTCTGCATCCAGCATAAATTGACCGGATGTAACGATGCTCTGTCCATGGGATAGACCACTTGTAATCTCTGTCAGGCCTTGCGATGTAATCCCCGTTTCTACCATGACAGGACGGAAATAGCCGTCTCCGGCATCTTCAATCACATACGCACCCATGCCGCCATATAGAACGGCCTCCGCTGGAACTGCAAGACGGGATTTGGGGTCGGCACTAAAGGCCGCATCGACATAGGTATCAGGCCTCAAAGAGCCATCCGGATTATCGAGCACAATGCGCACAGACACCGTACGGCTTCTGGGATCATTCACCGGATGAATGAAATCAACAACGGTGTCATAGCTTGTGCCCGTTTCGGCTATAGTAATTTTCGCTGCTGTTCCCACTTTAAAAAACTGAACGTCACGGATCGGAACATCGGCGTTAACCCAAACCTTTGAAAAATCCTGTAACTTTAAAACGCTCCCACCTTGATTTACATATGAACCCTTACGAACATTTAACAAGCCCACCGTGCCACCCGCAGGGGCATAAAACGGCGTTTCTTCAAAAAACTTACCGCGCTCTTTTAATTCTGCGATGGCTTTATCATCCATACCGTAAAGGCGCAGCCGTTGTGTGGCGTTTCCTACTCGCGATCCAATCAGAAAATCAGACTGCGCATTCATCAAATCCGGACTGTAATAGGTAAAGAGAAGGTCACCTTGCTTGACTGTATCGCCGACAGCATCTACGGCGAGATCTACGATCCAGCCTTTTGTACGAACATCAACCGCATACTCCAATCGTGTGCTGGGCACTATCTTACCAAAAGCGCGGATCTCACGGCCAAATTCATGGTGGGTAACGCCGGAGGTTTTAACCCCCAGCGTCTGAATATAGGAAGGGTCGATCAAGAACGCGCCTTCCGGTTTGTCTTCACGACCTTCATGGGATCCGTTGACATCATTCTTTGGCACCAGATGCATACCACAAATCGGGCAATTATCGCCTTCTTCACCCGTTATGTGGGGATGCATGGGACAGATATAAACCTGCTGGCCATCAGCATCTTGTACAGCTTCGACAGCTTCGGGGGGTGAGTGCATTTCATGTTCAGCATCCATATCCATGACTTTATCTTCCATGAGGACAAGATGCATGCCACAGATAGGGCAGTTATCGCCCTCCATCCCCTTTTCTTCCGGATGCATCGGGCAATAGTGGGTATGGGCTTCTGTTTGAGACGAAGCTGTAACCCCGTTTTCTGCGGCCATTACGAATGGCGCAAAAACAAATAAAAATAGGGTGATAATTAAAATACGCATGATAAAGCTCCTTTCTTTTAAGGCGTAAAAAACCGTTAAGAAAAGAGCGTGATTAGATGCGCAGACGCTGCGTTGTCAGATAAAGATTGTGATTGTTGAGGTGGTGAGAGCTAGTAGCAAAAGGCGGGCCACGAATCAAATGACCAGATACCACAAGAAAATCATAGCCCTGTTTTAAATCGGCCCAGGCAAAATCAATATGATCAACAGACAGGTCAGCTTGTACGATAACGGCTTGATCATTTTGCTGAAACAAATCAACGCCCACACAGTCCGAAGATAGCATGGGAACATTTGGTTTATTTTCATCAGATGAACTCTCTCCATGGCACGGTAAAGAGGCTTTTTTTTCAGAGACCTGCGCTTGAGTTACATTAGCCATAGCCGGACAAAAGGGCATCGTACACGCCAGAGAAAGCGTGAAAATCATAAATGCCATCAATGCTGATACAGATTTTCTCATACTGTTTATAATACCCTACTCAATGTGAAAAGTCTATAAGCTTGGTATCCGCATTTGTCAAACCAACTTCAGAGAGAAGGTCCAACATCTCTAAGCCGCCCCAATCTAGCCAGAGGCAGGTAGTTACCCATGCAAAGTCAAAGGACATTTTGTTACCAAGTACATAGGGCAGCCGATTATTAAGACATGGCGCTCTCCGGATACCTTGCTAGCACTTTGTGCAGAGCTATAAAGCATGCTGACACGTATCCTCACCCTCCCTGTTGCCAACCTTCATAAAAGGCGCCTTTCAAAAGCAAGCCCCCCTAAGAGCTATTATGGCATCCAGTATCACAACTCACCCTGTGAAGATTGCTTAACGCTTCCTTCCCATCGCCGTTGACCAATCGAGTTTAGTTCCAAGCCTCAGCGCATTTGCCACAACACTAACAGAAGATAAAGACATTGCCGCTGCCGCAATCACGGGCGAGAGCAGAATACCAAAGTATGGATAAAGCACACCCGCCGCAACCGGCACCCCCACGGCATTATAGGCAAAAGCGAAAAACAAGTTTTGCCGGATATTGCGCATTGTTGCGCGTGATAGACGAATAGCGCCGACAATGCCGTTCAGATCCCCTTTTAAAAGCGTAAGCCCGGCGCTTTCCATGGCAACATCTGTGCCCGTGCCCATGGCAATACCCACATGAGCAGCCGCCAGCGCGGGGGCATCATTAACACCGTCGCCCACCATCGCAACAACGGCGCCCGATTCACGCAATTGTTTGACGATCTTGCTTTTTTCTTCCGGCAAAACATCGGCGTGCACTTCGTCAATGCCAAGTTTAACTGCAACGCTTTTGGCTGTTGTCGCGTTATCGCCCGTCAACATAACAATACGAAGCCCCGCTGCATGCAGAGCACGGATAGCAGATTCCGTTGTGTCTTTTATCGGATCAGAGACAGCGATAAGCCCTGCGATCTGTTGATCGACCGCCAGAAACATGGCTGTTGCACCTTGCGTCCGCAAACGCTCGGCATCTTCCTTTAGGGCGGAAATATCGGCCCCGGCGGCTTCCATCATCTTGCTGTTGCCAAGTGCAATGGATTTTCCGCCCACATGCCCCTGCACCCCTTTACCCGTCACGGATTCAAAATCAGATGCTTTGGGAAGATCTAACCCTTTCTCTTCTGCGCTGCGTACAATGGCTTCGGCCAGCGGGTGCTCGCTGCCTTTTTCCAAGGCGGCGGACAGTGTCAAAATATCGCTGTCACTAAATCCATCCAGACTGACAACCTCGGTCAAAGCCGGACGCCCTTGTGTAAGTGTGCCCGTTTTATCGACCACCAATGTGTCCACCTTCTCCAAAACCTCGAGACTGGCGGCATCTTTGATGAGAATGCCGGATTTCGCACCACGCCCGATGCCCACCATAATCGACATGGGCGTTGCAAGCCCCAGTGCGCAGGGGCAAGCGATAATCAATACACTCACCGCCGCAATGAGAGCATAGCTAAAGGCCGGAGAGGGTCCAAAGAAGAACCATGCTGCAAAAGACATGACCGACACCAACATAACAATCGGTACAAACCATCCGGCAACTTTATCGGCCATACGCTGAATGGGGGCGCGGCTGCGTTGTGCATCTGCAACCATCTTGACGATTTGCGACAGCATTGTATCCCGTCCGACTTTTTCAGCACGAATGGTCAAAGTACCATTTGCATTGACCGTCGCGCCGATCACATTTGAGCCTTTTGTTTTTTCAACAGGCATCGGCTCCCCCGTGACCATTGATTCATCAATCCGGCTTGTGCCTTCGACAACAATCCCATCCACAGGGATTTTATCACCGGGGCGGATACGCAGAAGATCACCGACACTGATATCTTCGATCGCAATCTCTTTTGTTTCATCCTCGTCCGTCACCATATAGGCCGTTTTGGGTGCGAGCCCGAGCAACGCCTTGATCGCGCCGCCCGTGCGGGCACGTGCTTTCAGCTCCAGCATCTGCCCCAAAAGGACCAACACCACAATCACGGCAGCTGCTTCAAAATATACGGGTACAACGCCTGTATCTGTCTTTACCGCATCAGGGAAAATGCCGGGCAGCAGGGCCGCTACCATACTGTATCCCCATGCAACCCCTGTGCCGAGTGCAATGAGCGTAAACATATTCAAGCTGCGGTTTACAACAGAAGACCAGCCGCGCTGAAAGAACGGCAAGCCTGCCCACAACACAACCGGTGTTGCAAAGACAAGCTGAATCCATACAGATGTTTCAGGCGAAATAAATTTATGCACACCGAATATATGTGATCCCATCTCGAGCGCAAAAACGGGCAGTGTTAAAATTAAACCCACCCAAAAACGCCGTCTAAAATCTGTGAGTTCAGGGTTTTCACCTTCTTCCCCTGTGGACACGACTGGTTCCAAAGCCATGCCGCATTTCGGACAAGTACCAGGACCTTGCTGCAGGACTTCCGGATGCATGGGGCACGTGTACGTTACATCTTGTGGATCGACGCCCTTTGGCAGAGTGGTTTCTTTCTTATCTGCATGATGATGTTGGTGATGACAGCATTCGGCCATGTCTATTCTCCTATAATCGTGATTGCCATATCTGGCGCATCTGTTAATTGTCGGCTTCGTCGTATTTGCTGAACAGTTTGACGATCTCTTCAATCTTCATGTCCTGTTCTACAGGATCAGACTGACGAAAAGTTTCACGCACGCATGATTGCAAGTGTGTGCGTAAAATGCGCCCCTCCAGCGTGCGTAAAGCAGACCGTGCGGCTTTCACCTGATTCAGGATATCGGGGCAATAGCGCCCCTCTTCGACCATCTTGCCGATTCCAACCACTTGTCCGCCAATGCGGTTGATAAGCGGCATGACATCTGCGTGTTTTGGCGCATCATCTGCGCAATGATCACAATTTTCCAATTTCAAGTCCTCCTTGACAAATATACCCTATAGGGGTATTATATACTCTAGGGGGGTATACTTGTCAAGCCCACTCTCGCTTACAGAATGACTAACAAAGCGCATAGCTGAAAAGTTGCCCGATTGAGGATTGGTTTGCGTCAAAAGATGATTCCGACTTAGAATGGAAAGATGATGACACGTAAATGGATCAATTTTTTTGTGATACTGGCCTTCGTCTTAACGACAATGCCTACGCTGTCGCATGCCATGATGTCACCATCTGCTATCGCATCAAAAGATAATACGATGCATTCAAGCCAGGTCATGCAGGACTGCCATACCGATACACATACAAAAAAAACAACGAGTCAACCACAGCCGAGTAAACCCACAAAAAACAAATGCTGTGACAACGACTGCCAATGCTTTACCGGTATGTGCAATGGCATTTCCAAAGTACTGGGCACAGCACCGTTTGCCATGCCCTTTCTGCCTCTCACTATTTATATGTCGGTCATGAGCGATAACACTTTGTTATCAAGCTTCCAGTACCACATTAAACGCCCCCCTCGCGCCTAAATCCTTTTTATGCTGAACGCTTATGCCAACAAAAACGTTGGACTGCGTATAATGACGCACTGCTTACAAAAAGGATTTAATGATGAAGCCCCATTCTCTATGGATGGCCGCCGCACTGCTGGGGATATTTATATCCAGCCCGGCGTTTGCCAAAACAACCGAATATCACCTCACCATTGAACGTCAGCCCGTGAATATTACGGGCAAAACGATCAAAAAAATCACCGTGAACGGTACAATCCCCGGCCCAACATTGCGCTTTACCGAGGGCGATGATGCGGTCATTCATGTCAAAAACAACATGAAGGAAGATACATCCATTCACTGGCATGGCCTTTTATTAGACGATTCCATGGATGGCGTGCCGGGCCTTGGCGGCTTTCACGGCATCAAACCGGGGGCGACATTTACGTATCGCTTTAAAATTCGCCAGACAGGTACTTATTGGTATCACGCCCATAGCGCAGGGCAGGAACAAGACGGTCACTACGGCTCTATGGTGCTGCTGCCAAAAGGCACAGATCCAGTGCGTGCTGACCGCGACTATGTTGTGCTTTTGTCTGACTACACAGATGAAGAATCAGACAGCATTCTGGCCAACCTGAAAATGTCTTCGGAGTATTACCAATACGCCCGCCGCACAGTCGGCGATTTTATGGCCGATGCCAAAGAAGATGGATTCTCCAAAGCATGGAAGAACGCAAAGATGTGGGGACAGATGCGTATGCTGCCCACCGATCTGTCGGATGTAACCGGATATACATTCCTGATCAATGGTAAAACACCCGCGCAGAACTGGACAGGTATTTTCAAACCAGGCGAGCGTGTACGACTGCGCTTCATCAACGCATCTGCAATGTCTATCTACGACGTTCGTATCCCCGGGCTTAAAATGTCTGTGGTGGCGGCAGATGGGCAGAATGTAGAACCTGTCAAAATCGACGAGTTCCGCTTTGGTGTTGCCGAAACCTATGACGTCGTCGTCACGCCGACAGAAGACAAAGCCTATACCATTGCGGCAGAACCGATTGACCGCACAGGCTTTGGTCTTGCAACCCTTGCACCCCGCGAAGGCATGCAAGGCACAAAACCTATACAACGCCCTCGTGCGCTTCTGACCATGGCCGACATGGGCATGAACCATGACATGGCCGGTATGGATCACACCAAAATGGATATGTCCGGTATGAAGGGCATGGATCATTCCAAGATGGATATGTCCGACATGAAGGGCATGGACCATAGCAAAATGGGTCATGCCATGCCCCAGCCCGTTGGCGATGATTTCAAAACAGGCGTTACCGGCAGCGGCTGGGTTAAGGCAGGCGTTCCGGCAGGCGCAAAGGCACTGGAGTATAAAGACCTCCGCTACCTTGGCATTCAAGAAGATACACGCCAGCCCGAACGTGAAATCGAGATTCGTCTTGGCGGTAACATGGAGCGTTACATCTGGACCCTGAATGGAAAAAAATATTCCGATGCCGGGCCGATTAACCTCAATTACGGTGAACGTGTACGTTTGAAATTCATCAACGATACGATGATGGCGCACCCCATGCATTTGCATGGCATGTTTGTACAGTTGGAAAACGGGCAACCGATGGAAAAACTGCCGAACAAGCATACCGTCATTGTCGCACCGGGAGATACGTATTCGGTACTCCTCACCGCCGATGCTGCCGGAGAATGGGCGTTTCACTGCCATCTGCTCTATCACATGATGTCTGGCATGATGAACAAGGTTGTTGTTGCAAAATTAGACCCCAGCAAAGTACCTGCAAGAATGCCCCGTGCAAAGAAGCCTGCTCAGAAAATGCCCGCCATAGATCATTCCAAAATGGATCACAGCGGCCATGATATGGGCAGCATGAAAATGGACATGACCGATATACCTGCGCAAACAGAGGCAGACACGCATGGAGGAGAACATCATGCACATTAAGCATTATATAACACTCATACTTATGTCTTTTTTCCTTGCGATGCCTGTCGTGGCATTCGCCGAGGAAAGAAACGATCACTCAAAAGAACACGGTGGACAGATTTTTCATGCCTTCCGCCTTGAGGTCGGCGGCGGTGGCACCACAGATGGCGCAGCGACTGCTGATTGGGATTTTGATGGATGGATTGGCACGGACGAAAACAAGCTCTGGCTCAAAAGCGAAGGGGAACGCACCGACAGCACAACAGAACAAGCCGAATTCTGGGCACTGTATAGCCGGAATATCGCCATGTTCTGGGATGCCCAAATCGGCATACGCTATGACGTGCAGCCGCAATCAACGGCTTATCTCGCTCTCGGCTTTGAAGGACTAGCCCCCTATTTCTTTGAAACAGAGGCACATCTTTTTCTGAGCGAAGATGGCGATGTCAGTCTGCGGTTACGGCAGGAAAACGACTTCCTGATCACGCAGAGACTGATTACACAACCGTATCTGGAAGCAAACTTTTTTGCACAGGATGTGCCGGAGCTGGAAATAGGCGCAGGTATTGCCAGTGCTGAAATTGGTATACAGACCCGGTATGAATTCACGCGGAAATTTGCACCTTATCTTGATATTAAATATGAACGCAAATTCGGTGAAACATCTTCTATCGCAAAAAATAATGGCGAAGATAACGATGCCCTTATCGGCACGTTTGGTCTTCGCACAATGTTTTAAGGACAGAAACAATGAATATCGAAATCATACCGAACTGGCATCCCGTATTCGTGCACTTTACAATCGGACTGCTCTCCGCTTCTACAATACTTCTCTTTTCGGGCGTTATTTTTTTCCGAAAGTCTTGGGCACAAAAGCTGCTTATTGCTGGTCATATCAACCTCTGGCTAGGGGCGGCTTTTACATGCGTTACGCTTCTGGCCGGTTGGCAGGCCTATAATACAGTGAGCCATGATGGCCCCTCACATGCCGCAATGACAGATCATCGCAACTGGGCTTTGGTCACTGCCACACTCTGGATGCTATTGTGGGGCTGGGCTGCGCTTCGCTATCGGAAACAGAGCAGACCCACCAATCTCTTCCTCGCAGTCCTATGTACCGCAACGCTGCTTTTGGGCGTGACGGGCTACAAGGGCGGCGAAGCTGTCTATCGCTACGGATTAGGTGTGATGGCACTACCAGAAACATCCGGCGACGGCGGCCATGCAACTCACGATCACAGCGCGAGCGGTCATGAGGGCATGAAACACGATACAGAAACGACCGACAGGCATACGGATGCGGAAGAAAGCCACGCCGACCATGCCGGGCATGCAGAGCCTATTCCTGCGCCCGATACGACAGAGCAAGAACACCACAACCATCAACACTAAAACAGAAAAGGAAATATAATATGAAACATCTTATATTAACACTCGCCCTTATGGTCTTCTCCATCCCTGCCTTTGCGCAGGAGCATGCTGGCCATCATCCTGCGTCCATGCACCTCAAGCCCATTCAGGCTGAATATGTATGCATGATCAATAACCGTGCCTTCGACAAGCCGCAAATACCGACAGAGGTAGACGGCAAAACGTATTACGGCTGCTGTGCTATGTGCAAAGGCAAGCTAGAAAAGAGCGCCGCTGCCCGTACAGCAAAAGACCCGGTAAGCGGTAAAGACGTAGATAAAGCCACCGCTATTATCGGCGCCGCCGAAGATGGCACCGTCTACTATTTTGAAACTGAAGAAAACATGCATGCCTTCACACCTGCTAGCGATGACCACCATGCAGAGCATAACGATGAATCTATGCCCGATATGCAGCACTGATAAAAAAGGTGGGTTCCATTCAATGGAACCCACCTTTTTTACTTGCAAACTTACACATTTCCTTACACACTTTAACCTAGAGAGAAAAAATAACAATTAATATCAATAGGATAAAAACATTATGGCGGTCTCGAAAACCGCTATGGGTGCAAGCCCATCGGGGGTTCGAATCCCCCCCTCTCCGCCATTCGGGCCCTGTTTATTTTGCCGCCGCATTCACCTGAACGCAGGGGAATGTTAAAGAACATAGTAACCAAGAAGATTTAAGCTTTGACCGACCAGAAACAAAAAGCGAAGTTTCGCATTCGAAAATCAGCCTTAACGCTGACCGCCTGCGGTGTTCTGCTCGGTTCCAGCTTTGCCGCAGTTGGTATGCGGGATGATGGCACACATCACATTGCCGCACATCACGGCACGCTATCCAGTTGTATCACCGATTTCAACGAAGCAAGCGCCCGCCCCACGCGCTGGGAAGACCTGCAACAGCGAATGCCAGACGCTCATGGCGAACCTGTATTGATTGTTCCCGGGTTTCTCGGGAATGATTTTTATATGTCATCGCTTGAAAGCACCTTAAGCAATAAAGGATATACAACCTACGGGTGGGAGCAAGGCATCAATACAGGCCCAAGCCCAGATGCAGCAGCAGGGCTCCTTCAAAAACTGCAAGACATTTACAAAACCCATGGCCAGGCCAAGGTCTCCATCGTCGGCTATAGTCTTGGCGGTGTTTATGCGCGTGAACTTGCCCGCGCTTACCCTGATATGGTACAAAGCGTTATTACACTCGGTGCACCCTTTGCGATGGATGATACACGCACCGCAGAAATTCAGACAATATATGCCGGCCAGAGAAATTCAGCATTTGTCAGCACACAAACGGCACCGCCTGTACCGACAACATCTCTTTATTCAAAAGGCGATTGGGTTGTTAACTATCAATACAGCCTGCATGGCCCAGGCACGGCCGCCGAAGACATAGAAATCCATGGCGGGCATATTATGATGCCCTTCAGCAAAGAGGCTGCAACAATAACATTGTGCCAGTTAGCAAAAGCAGCACCGCGCCCGAAACCTTAAAAAAGAAACATAACGATCAGCAAAGGTGGCGACAAAAAGCCGATCACGGATACGATCGGGACTATATTTTCAACTTTTCTATTAAAAACATAAATTGCCCCGGCTGCCGCAATCAAACCGAAAATACCGGCAAATACAGCCCCCAGTTCCACAAGGGCAATATGCGAAAAAGCCAAAGCCCCCATGGCAGACCCCATACCCGCTATAAAGCCGGAAACGTAGGACCATATATAACGATGGTCCGGATTTTTTTTAGCGTTTAATATCATCTTTCTTCCGCACAAATCGCATCAAATAAAAATAAGCCGCATACGGCAAATATCTCAATATTTTAACAGCCCGCGTAAACCGTTTTGGAAAGTGAATTTCAAAGGCGCGGCCCGCCAAGCCGTTTGCAATATGCTTAGCAGCCTCCAACGGCTCAATCATCGCGGGCATCTCGAAGCTGTTTTGTGCTGTCAAGTCTGTGCGCACGAAGCCTGGGTTAATCAGCTTTACATCAACACCTGTACCATCGAGTTCTGCCCGCAAGCTTTCTGCAAGATTGATCACACCCGCCTTGGTCGCGCTATAGGGCTGACCATTGGGCAAACCGCAAAAACCCGCAACACTGCCACAAAGAACAATCATTCCGTGCTTGCGGCGACAGAAGTGAGGGACAATAGCCGACACCACATAAAAACTGCCGCCCAGGTTAACATTTATAATATCTCGTGTCTTTTCTACATCCATCAGGCCGAAAGACATCGGCTTATAAAGGGCCGCAAGGTTAATCACAATATCCGGAAGCTCCCCGGATGTTACCATCTCATCAACTGTATTTTTAAGCATGACCGGATCAGATACATCCAAGGGCAGTACCACTTGTCCACCTGTTTCTTTTGACAGAGAGATGAGATGTTCCTCACGCCGCGCACTGAGCAACAGCCGCGCGCCGCGGCTTGACAGTTCCCGGGCAAGAGCGGCGCCAATGCCGCTGCTTGCGCCAATAATCCAGATATATTTTCCCTTGATATGGCTCATTCGGAAACCGGCTGTTTTTGCATGAAAAGGGTCAATTCCGCCATCGTGATACCAAATTTTTTCAAATATGATTTGTTAATCAAAATACCGTCATTCATATGGAACATCCAGTCATCAAACGTAATACGATATGTGCTTTTGCCTACCTTTAAGTCCATTTCATATTTCCAGCGGACGGCATTGCCCTTCACTTGCCCCTCTGCACTGCCAATAATATCGCCAGCTGTACCGCTATATTTCCCTTCGGCTTTACGTTTTATTTTCCACACACGTTCTTGTTCTTCACCATCATAATATACGAACTTTTCTTTTAACGTGCCTATTTCGCCATCCCAACTGCCTTCCATGATGACATCAAACCGTCTGACGACACGACCTTTACGGTCCTGCACCATTCCCCAGCCCTTAATAGGGCCGTCAAAGAACTCTTCCAACGACATTTTAGGTTCTGCTGCCGCGTATTGATCCAATCCGTTAGAGCTACATCCACTCAGCATGATACTTACCCCCAGTGCCATCAAGGCCACAATCTGTTTCATTCTTTTTCTTTCCGTTTTGTTGATAGTTATAAATACAAAAAATCATCACTGCGCTGGTCAGCTTTAATCCGCATGGTATAAACGCATACAGCATAGACAACATGCACAATGCATCTGTTGTGTTCGCTTCCGCTGCCTGAAACCTGACCTGATCCAAAAGGCCGAAAGACATAACCGCTGCGATTGCCATCGCTGCTTTCATTAAAAATGCCAAAAGCGAGAAATGCGAAGACGTCACCGCGGCTGTTTCACTTTTATCAATAATGTCCGATAAGATTGATGGTGGCAGGATAAGCTCCGCCCCCAGTGCGGCACCGGAAATAATACAAATAAATGTATAAGCAAGCGTATCCCCCGCCCCTAAAAATCCGGCCCAGACAAAAGCTGCAACGGCAACCATCATAGAAAGAGCCCAGGACCGTTCTTTTCCTATATGCCGTGCACAGACACGCCACACTGGAATGGCAGCAATGCCCGCCAAGAAATAAACCAGCAAAAACAGACCGGCTGCATCTTCTGCACCCAAAACATCGCGGATAAAAAACAACACAAGCACCGCAGGAAGCGCTGATGCAAAAATACTCACCAGATACGTTAAATAAAAGAACCGTACTTGAAAAGATTTCAAAAAAGAAAATGCATTCACAACAGAAAGGGTTGGTGATTTTCTACCCTGCTTGAACAAAAAATCCTGTTGTTTGAGCCACGGCATAAAAGTTGCCGAAACAAAAACCACACCCAACACAAACAGAAGCGCATAGGTTGCAAATGCCGCACGCGGGTCCAACCATTTCCCCAAAAGTACAGGCAATAGAACCGCAAACAAAAGCCCTAATACGCCAAATCCTTCGCGCCACGCTGTTATATCTGTTTTTGCATGGGTATCTTGCGTTATTAAACTACCAATAGCGTTTAAATTAATGCTGATAATACTAAAAGCTGTTGCCACAAAAACCGTCCCTGCGACAAAACTATACGCGGCAAAAGAAGGCATAGGTATATAGAGAACAAGCATCCCAACCACAAAAAGGCAAAATGCTGCACCAAAAAAAATACCCCGCCATGCTGAAAACTTATCGGAAAAATAGCCAATCAAAGGATCCTGAACAGCATCAAAAGCACGAACACCCAATAACAGTAACGCAATCAACCCAAGCGACAGGTTCATCTCTGTCGCATAAAAATCCGGCGCAATAACATAAAGCGGCAAGCCCGCAAAAGACAAGATAAATGCAGGCAAGCTATAGGCCGCATAGGTTTTCTTTGTATCGCCCCTGCCCTTCATCTTTTTTGCCCTGTCAGTTGTGCCCGCAGGCGCGGATGGCTTGTTTGGGGGCCCAGCCATATATCAAAAAAATACTTTGTAAAATCCGGATCTTCAATTCTGCCAATTTCCACACCATCGCGAAAAAAGACGGTATGTTTTTCTGCATTTGCAAAACCGGAAAGCGTCACCCCTTTTTCAACATTCGGCATAATGCGCCGCAATTGGCGATGCCAGGCTGCAATTTTAATTTCATCTTTAAGCCCCTGTCTGCGAATTTCTTCTGCAGATTTATCCGCAATCTCGTGCCCCTTAATAGGGCGTAGATATGAAAGCTCCAGCAAAAATGGCAATTTTACATCATAAACACCGTTTTTAGACCACAATCGAGCATCATAAATATCCCAAACCATAATGCGCAAACGGCCTTCGCCCACCAATTCAGCACCTGACAGCTGCTTCTGGAGGTACAAAGACACAGACGCATCTGCCCTTACAGATTGGGGCCAGGGGAGAACCCAGCATACAATTGCCAAAATGGGTATAAGGTTATGCATGTTGCAATTCAACCTGCATCACATTTGTGCGGCCTGTTTTGAACGCGGCGATACACGCGGCCAAATAAAAACGCCACATACGGATAAAACCTTCATCATAGCCAAGTGCTGAAATAGCTGACCGTTGGGCATCAAAATTCTCAAGCCAGCAAGATAAAGTGCGCGCATAATCCATACCAAAATCATATCTGTCCGTGACGTTCAACCCCGCTTCTTCTGCAGCCATTTTAAACCGTGACGGGCTTGGCAATAAACCGCCCGGAAAAATATAGCTCCGGATAAAATCGCCGCTTTGGCGATATTTATCAAACCGGCTATCGTCAATCGTAATCGTCTGGATAACAGCACGGCCTTTTTCATGCATCAACTCTTTCAGCTTGCTGAAATAAGTGTGCCAATATTCCATACCAACTGCTTCAAACATTTCTATGGATACAATTGAATCATACTTGCCTGTTTGATGACGATAATCTTCCAAAGCAATGTTGGCACAACCTTTTACTTTTTCCTGCGCAAATTGCAGTTGCTTCTGTGACAGTGTAATGCCTTTGATGGCGTAATCATGCCGCTGCAAAGCACGGTCTGCAAAACCACCCCACCCACAACCGACCTCTAAAATAGTGCCTGAGCGCATGGAAAGACGGTCAATAATTCTGTCATATTTATTCATCTGCGCCTGTTGCAGTGTTTCAGATACATTTTTATATATTGCCGAAGAATAAGTCATACTGGGATCTAGCCAGAGTGAATAAAAGTTATTGCCAAGATCATAATGCGCGCTGATATTGCGGCGGCTGCCGCGAACAGTATTCAAACGCAGCAATTGTAGAAAGCGGTTTACAAGCTGCATACCACCATGCCCAAAGATGAACTTTTCAATCACACGATCATTTTCCATGGCGCAGGTCAGAAGGTTCGGCAAACTTGCCGTTTCCCAAAGACCTGCCTTGTAATCTTCAGCAAATCCAATATCGCCATGCGTTGCCAGATTTGCCACGACCTTCCAGTCGTGCAGACTGAGCTTGCTGACAGTGCCAGGGTTTTTACCCTCAAAAACACGGGTTTTACCATCAGGGGTCACAAGCTCGAAACGACCGTATTCCAGCTTATCAAGATTTCTCAGGAACTGGTCTGTAATGCGCTGAACTATCATCTCTATCCTCATCAAATAAAAAATACTCTTCAGCTTAACAAGACCTGAATGACTGCGAGCTTACGTCTGCATTAATTTTTTGTAAGGTTATGTGTTGCAGATGATTTTCTCTTGTTTTGCAATGGTTTGGGTATGTATTTAATACCGCGCACCACAAGCTTTACAGCCTGCCAATGAATCAGAAAAACAGCACGCAGCGTCACCAGTGGATACAACCAGAAAGCACGGCGGCGAGTTTGCCGTGTCATGGGTACAAGACGCCCTGTCAGAGCAGTCAAAAGCTGCTTTTTTTCATCAGAACTATAATAATCGATCCAGATACCCACTTTTCCGCTTTGGAGGTCAAACCGAAAGCGATAGGTCCCTTCCCGTTTTAAAAACGGCGAGACATGAAAAAGTTTTTCTGCCTGCATCCAGTCATTTGCATCGATTTTACGTCCATCCTGATGCGCACAAATATAGCTATGCGCCTCACCAAATGTATTGTTCACCTCACAAATGACAGCTCGCAGCGATTTTTCCCGATCGTAACAAAACCAAAAGCTAACAGGGTTAAAAACATATCCCAGAATACGCGGCATACTCATCAGCACGATTTCAGCATCTGGGATGTCGATGCCATATTCTTGCAGCACCCTTTCCGCCCAATTGTTCAGGTTCACATGTTTTGTACGGTCGGCGTGGTCTTTTGTGTGAAAGCTCATCACACCTGCATGGTTAACCCCAAAGCGCCAACCATCCCCTGCCGTTTCGAGATAACGCAACGGGAGTGACAAATAATAAATGCCATAGGTGAAAGCGTTCACTTTGGGAAAAAGCCTTTTATGCATAACTTTTCCGAAGAATATTTCAGGCTTTACGTCCACGGAATGGATGCTCCTAAATTTTTGGCGACTGTGATTGCACTGAGCAATCCATCTTCATGGAAACCATAGCGCTGCCATGCGCCGCAATACGAAATACCCGAAACGCCTTGAATTTCAGGTAATCTTTTTTGTGCTTCAATTGCTTCACGTGTGAAAACAGGATGTGAAAAAGCATGTACATCATACGTCTTGTCTACAGCAGGACGGCGGCCCGGATTAAGCGTTACAAAAATATTCTTGCGTGTTCTGAGCGGTTGTAAGTTGTTCATCCAATATGTCAGCGAAACACTTTCAGCAACATCATTTGATGATTCTGAAAGGTACACCCAACTAGCCCATGCGCTTTTAGATTTGGGCATAAATGTTTCATCCTCATGCAAAATGGCCATATTGCTTTGAAACGTAAAGGCAGACAAAATCTCGGCTTCCCTATCTGATGGCGTTTTCAGCATCTCGAGTGCCTGGTCAGCGTGGCTTGCGAAAACAACATGATCATAAGCGACTTCCCCGCCCAAAACGTCTCGCACCAAGAGCGAACCATCACTCTGGCGCAAAACAGCCGATACGCCACAACCTGTCTTTATCTTCTGTCTGAATGAAGATGTTATTTTTTCGACATATTGTCGACTGCCACCGACAACGGTATACCACTGTGGTTGATCGTTTACAGTCAGTAAACCATGGTTCTTAAAAAACCGCAGGAACGTTTCCGCCGGAAACTTCAGGATCGTATTCACCGAACAGCTCCAGATAGCAGCACCCATTGCCTGCAGATAATACCGCCGGAACCAATCCCCCATCTTCATCTCGTCAAGACACTCTTGCAGGGACATTTTTCGTTCGTTATTGATATAGCTTTCCGCTTTACGGTTAAAACGTAAAACATCGCACACCATACGCCAAAATGCCGGCCGCAGGAGATTGCGCTTCTGCGCGAACATTCCCTTGCTGCCATACTCCAAATCACCGTTGGCAATACTTGCACCAAATGACATATCGCTCTTGGCAACCGACACGCCAAGATGACGAAAAAGACCCGTTAAATTGGGATAATTTTTTTCGTTAAAAACAATAAAACCCGTATCCACTGCAATCGATTTTTCGTCGTGAATAATATCCACCGTACGACTATGGCCGCCAACACGATAGCTTTTTTCATAGACCGTAATATCATGGTGACGATTCAATAAATAAGCAGCACCAAGACCAGATATGCCCGTGCCGATGATTGCGATACGCATTTTAATATTCCAAAAATGAAGGCGACCTTACTATCTCTATCTTCAAGCATGGCCGATTACGAGACCATGGCACAAAGATTACAAATAATTAATTTTGAACAGATTCCCGAAAAATCACTTTAAAAACAAGCCCCGGTGCATTGTCAGACAGCTCGACGCTTGCGCCATGCAACAAAGCCACCGCAAGCACAAGGCTTAACCCCAACCCATTGCCTGCGGTATGACGACTTGCCTCTGACCTATAAAACCGGTCAAATACTTTCTCTCGCTCATCCTTGGCAATACCGATCCCTGCATCTGCAATCGTTACCACCGTATCTGCGCCATCCAGCCCCAGAAAAAAAGAAATTTCTGCGTTATGCGGGCTGTACTTAATGGCATTGTCCAGAATATTCGCAAAGGCCTGAAACAGAAGATCGCGATCACCGAACATAGAAGCAGAAGAAAAATTACATACAATTTTGATATTCTTCTCTTCCGCCAAGGGCTCGTATAACTCGACAACGTCATGGAGCAGCTTTTGCAAATGCAGCACTGTAAAATTATGCCGCTGCTTGCCCGCCTCAATGCGTGCAATTCTCAAGAGCGCATTGAACGTGGACAACAAATGATCAGATTCAACCAATAATTTGTCACACTGTGCCGCTACCGCCGCATTTTCAGCAACAGAATCATGTTTACGCAATGCTTCCAGGTTGTTTCTCAAGCGCGTAAGCGGTGTGCGCAAATCATGCGCAATATTATCGGATACTTTTTGCACGCCTTCGACCAATCCCTCGATTTTCTCCAGGAAGCCGTTCAGGACAACAGACATATTGCTAAGATCGTCCCACTGCGAATCTACTTCAATACGCTGGGACAAATTTCCCGTGTCTATGATACGCTTCGCTGTCTGCGCGATACGGTTTGTACGGCTAACAACAAAGGTGCTAATCATAAAGCTCGTCAGAATAACAACAAAAACAAGCGCAATACTCAGCAAACTTAAATTTTGCATGAAACGATAGTTCGCCATTGTCTCCGTTACATCGACTGCAACAAACAAACGTTTCCCATCGTCAAGCGTATGAACCTTTGCCGCATATTCTGCACCGGTCGCGGCACTCTTAAACAACACCGTGCCTTCGGCAAGAAGAGAAACATCACCGGGCAGCGCAGCCAGATTGCCCGATAAAATATTCCCCTGCGAATCCAGCAGGGCCGTTAATCTTCCGCTTACTTGCGGCGAGGGTGCTGCGAATATATCTCCCGTCTCAGGAGAGGCGGAATAGGCCAAAACCAAATTCTCTATTGCCGCATCAATAACTTTTTCCGTGCCATAAACCAAATGCCCGCGAGAAAAATAATGCCCAAAATAAGCAAGCACACCTACACTACAGCTCAACAGCACTGTAAAAAACAAGGCCATTTTAAAGCTGGAGCTGCGGTAATAGCCACGCGGCTTATTCTTCAATGATATAGCCTGCACCGCGTATTGTCCTTATCAACTGATGGTCTGAATTTTTGTTAATTTTTCCGCGCAAACGACTGATATGCACATCAATCACATTTGTTTGCGGGTCAAAGTGGTAATCCCACACATTCTCCAAAAGCATCGTTCGCGTAACAACTTGCCCCTTGTGTCTCAGTAAATACTCCAAAAGCCTGAATTCTCTCGACTGCAGCTCAATAAACATGCTCGCGCGCAGCACACGGCGACCCAACAAATCCATCTCTAAATCGGCAACACGCAAGGTGGTTTCTTGCTGATCAATATCGGTTGCACGGCGCTGTAGCGCCTCAACACGGGCCAGCAATTCAGAAAAGGCAAAAGGCTTCACCAGATAATCATCGCCGCCGGCGCGTAATCCCTTTACACGGTCATCCACCTCGCCAAGTGCGCTCAAAATTAATACGGGCGTCTTGTTACCGGCACCGCGCATGGTTTTAATAATTGTCAAGCCATCGAGAGAAGGCAGCATACGGTCCATGATAATAACGTCATAGGTTTCTGTCGTGGCCAGAAAAAGGCCGTCTTTGCCATCGAATGCCTTGTCCAGGCTATGACCATGCTCTGTCAAGCCATTGGCGATATACTCCAAGACCTCTTTGTCATCTTCGACGATCAATATTCTCATCTTTGCACCCAAATCATTTTCATTCACATCTTAGACGATATATAAGAATATAAAAACATAGGCTATCGTCAGAAGAAAGCGCTTGAAAACCTGCATGTTTTCTTACACACTCTGCATACGTAAAGCATTTTACCGTTAAATAACAACAAGATAGTATCCGCGCAGTCATTTTCGAGAGCCGCTACGGGAGCACCTGACAAACGTTCGAATTCCCTCTCTCCACCATGACACGTAGATTGTATTTGGACATATCGCAAAACAAGCATGACATTTTCTATCGGCCATATTGCAATCGATAACCCGGTATTTCTGGCGCCCATGTCCGGTGTGACCGATTTGCCGTTCCGGCGCATGGTCAAACGGTTTGGCGCAGGGTTGGTTTTTTCTGAGATGATTGCCAGCCGCGCGGTGATCGAAGAATGGAAAAGTAACGTCAAAGTCACCGTGGATTATGCCGAAGAATTCCCCATGGCCGTGCAAATTGCCGGCTGCGAACCGGAGATGATGGCCGAAGCCGCACGTATCAATGTGGGTCGAGGCGCTGCAATCATCGACATCAATTTCGGCTGCCCTGTTAAAAAGATTGTAACATCTTATGCAGGCTCCGCGCTGATGCGGGACGAAGACCTTGCTATACGCATTATGGATGCCGTGGTAAAAGCCGTTAATGTGCCGGTTACCGTTAAAATGCGGCTGGGGTGGGACGATACAAACCACAATGCCGCAACACTGGCAAAGGCCGCAGAAAATGTTGGCATCCAGATGGTGACTGTCCATGGCCGCACCCGCTGCCAGCTTTATAATGGCAGTGCCGACTGGACTGCGGTGGCACGCGTGCGCCAGGTATTGAATATTCCCTTGATTGTGAACGGTGATATTCTAACACCCGCAGATGCAAAGCGCGCGATGGATGTTTCCGGCGCGCACGGGGTTATGATCGGCCGCGGCTGCTACGGCAGACCGTGGTTGTTGCGCGATACAGCAGATTTTCTGCTTGGCGCTGCCGCGCAGACAGCCCCCGCCCCCGCCGATATGCTGCCTGTAATAGAAAGCCACTACGATGATATGATGACATATTACGGCACCCGTCAGGGCGTACAGATTGCGCGCAAGCACCTGGGATGGTATTTACAATCCCTGCCCGGCGGTGCCGAAATCAAGCCCGCTGTCAACAAACTGAGCGACCCTGCCGCCGTGATAGACAAGCTACGCTATTTTCTGTATCAAACTCAAAACAACGCCGGATGATTTAAATGTTACAAGAGCTTATGACACTTGCCGCTGACCCCACCGTTTGGGCCGCCCTTGCCACGCTGATTGCCATGGAAGTGGTTTTGGGCATTGATAATCTTATCTTCATCTCCATTTTATCAAACAAGCTACCGGAAGAAATGCGCGTGAAGGCACGCCGTGTCGGTATTTCCATGGCACTTATTCTGCGTCTTCTTCTTTTAGGATCTGTTGCCTGGATTGTACAATTGACAGACCCTGTCATCGATTTGTTTGGCAAAGCATTTTCCTGGCGCGACATGATCTTGATTGCCGGCGGCCTTTTCCTGGTATGGAAAGCCACAAAAGAAATTCATCACAGCGTGGATGATGATGTGGACGAGGATGAAGTTCTCGGCACCAAAGTCGCCATCGGCTTTGGCGCAGCCATTGTGCAAATCCTGTTGCTGGACCTGGTTTTTTCTGTAGACAGCATTATCACCGCCGTCGGCATGACCGACCATGTGCCTGTGATGGTGATTGCCGTTATTGTCGCCGTGTCCGTTATGATGCTCGCCGCCACACCGCTTGCCGATTTTATTCAGAAAAATCCAACCGTGGTCATGCTGGCGCTTGGCTTCTTGCTGATGATTGGCATGACACTGATTGCAGACGGTTTTGGCACACATGTACCAAAGGGTTATATTTATGCCGCCATGGCGTTTTCATCCGCCGTCGAAGTTTTGAATATTCTTACACGACGGGCAAAGCGTATAAAAAAACAACAATCGCAAAAAACATCCTGACGGTTCATCCTCTATGTTTGCCCTTGAAGATAAATGGATTTGGGATTTTTGGACCGTACGCGACGGCCAGACATGGCATATGTTTTTTTTGCAAGCAGATAAATCGCTTGGCAACCCAGACCTGCGCCATTGGAACGTCAGCATCGGTCACGCGACATCTTTGGATCTGAAAAGCTGGAACTATCTTGGCACCTGTTTTGCACCCGCTGCAACACCGGCCTGGGATGATTACACCACATGGACCGGCAGCGTCATCCAGGCAGATGATGGCCTCTGGCACTTTTTCTATACCGGCACAAGCCATGCCGACCAAGGCATGAAACAGCGCATTGGTCACGCCACAAGCAAAGATCTCCATAACTGGCAACGTTGCGGAGAGGGCCTGTGTCTGGACATTGACCCCACACTCTACGAAGAACACCGCCCCGGATTTTGGCATGACCGTGCCTTCCGCGACCCCTGGGTGATCAAAAATCCGGAAGGCCATGGCTGGTGGATGTTCATCACAACACGCATTCCCAACCATATTGAAGCCAATGCCAGCGGCGCCATCGGGCTTGCCACATCGCAAGACCTCTACCACTGGCAGCTGCAAGCACCGGTATATGCGGGCGGGCATTTTGGCCAGCTGGAAGTGCCGCAGGTGCAAAAAATCGGCACGAACTGGTACTGTGTTTTTGCCACAACCGGCAATTTCTGGTCCCATCAATACACTGCACATTATGGCGCAGAAGCAGATGGCGGAAGCCATTACCTCATCGCATCAAATCCCAAAGGCCCCTGGAAAATTGCCGAAGGAAAGTTTCTAGATGGCACCCCGCATTGCGCAAGGTATTCCGGCAAAATTATTATAACGGATGAAGGGCCGGTTTATCTGGCATTCGAAAACAATACAAAAGACGGATGTTTCATCGGCTCCATCTGTGATCCTGTTCCGGTTTTGGTGGCACAAGACGGCACGCTGACGCTTGCAGAAAAATACGAACGTACAGCATAAACTAGATTTTCTGCGCTGTAAGAAACATCACATCCTCTGAAAAGCTCAAGCCGTTTTCATACTGGCGACACGGAAAGGCACGCCCCATCATCCACAGCAAATCGCTATGGGCCCAGGGTGATAATTCCACCAGATGTTTGCCGTACATAAATTTAGCGGCAGAGGCCGTAAACCAATGTTCCAGGTATTTCTGCGTGTCTTCGACATCTCGGTAAACCGTATAGGCCTTGACGGCGGATACTTCCCACCCGTGCCGTGCCATCAACTCTTTCCACTCATTCGCATTCAGATAAAAAAATGGACTGTTGCCGGGGGTGATTTTAAATTCATTCCGCACATAACTGTCAATCATCGTCAGAACAGAGGGCAAAACCTCGCAGGTGCTGAGCATCAAAACGCTACCCGGATGTGTCAGGGCATTTAAATCCTGCATCATCTTTTCTTTGTCGCTGACCCAATGCACGGCCCAGTTGGAAATGACGGCATCAAACAAACTGTTATCCTGCTGCAATGTTGACAATTGCTCTGCTGGCAGCTTTTTATATTCAATGCGCGGGTCGGCATAGGATGATTTGGCAACCTCGATCATTTCCCAGTCCGGCTCGATGGCGGTAATCTTTTCAAGCCCCTTGAAAATATCCAGACATTGCCGCGTACGCGCCCCGCTGCCAGAGCCAATATCCAGCATGGTCTTAAACTTCCCTGCCTGCGGCACGGTTTCTTGTATCAGGCCGCACAGAGCCAAAAATTGCTGCTGCTGGAAATCGCTGGTTTTATCATAAAAGCTGCCGAGGTTTTCTTTCACGCCTGTTTCCTTCCTTGTCGCGCCTTGCACAGCATAAAGCGCGGTATCGATTTTTGCAAAAAAGACTGCCCCCAATAAATATTTTTCCGTAAACACTGATCAGTTGCCACCTTACCTAAAATCAGTATAAAACAGTATGCGCATATAACCCCGAAAGGCCCAAAGGCATGACCCCGCCACAAATCATTCTTCTCTGCATTCTGGCTGCCATGATCTTTGCCTTTGCTCAAGGCCGGATACGCCATGATTTTGTGGCACTGCTGGCCTTGATTGGTTGTGTCGGTTTCCAGCTGGTGCCGATGGATCAGGCTTTTTCAGGCTTCTCCCATCCGGCTGTTATTACGGTCGCTGCCGTTTTGATTTTAAGCGGCATGTTGCAAGCAACAGGTGCAGCGGACCGTTTGATCCGCTTTGTTATCCCGGCCACTGCCGGGCCCTATGCCACACTCTCCATTCTTGTGATTGTGGCGGCCTTCTTGTCTGCGTTTATGAACAACGTTGGTGCCTTGGCTTTATTGATGCCCATTGCACTACAGCTTTCCAGCAAATATGGCGTACCGCCGGGCAGGCTTTTAATGCCGCTGTCTTTCGGATCCATCTTGGGCGGCATGACCACCTTGATCGGTACCCCGCCCAACCTGATTGTGGCGGGCTTCCGCGCGCAGGAAAGCGGGCGTGGATTTCAAATGTTCGACTTTACACCGGTCGGACTGGCCGTTGCCCTGGCGGGTGTGGCTTTTGTTGTCTTGCTGGGTCGCTTCCTTGTACCTGTGCGCGCACGGGCTGGCATTGAAGGGTTTGAAACAGGGGCCTACCTGACAGAAGCACGCATACCCGAAAAATCCAAGCTCGATGGCTTGAACATCCGTGATATCGAAGCCGAGCTGGAAACCGCAGGCATGGATGCGCAAATTATTGGCCTGGTACGCAACGACCGTCGGTTGCTGGTCCCGCACCGCTATCATCAGGTACGCAGCGGGGATATTTTGGTCATTGAAGCAGAGCCGGAAGAGCTCACAGCACTGCTGACCACTTTTGGCCTGCAATTGGTTGGCGATAAAAAACAAATCACGGAAGAAGAAAACAAAGACAAAAGCGAAAATAAAGCCGTTGAAAAAACCGGTGCACAACTGCAATCCGAAGATATTGTACTGATGGAAATGGCCATGCTGCCTGATTCCGCGCTGGCAGGGCGCTCGGTCAGTGAAATTCACCTAAACAGGCGCTACGACATTAACCTGTTGGCTGTATCCCGTCAGGGGGAGCGTCGCCTGACACGCCTTAAAAAAATGAAGCTCACCGCCGGTGACGTTCTTTTGCTGCAAGGTGAAAAAGAAGCGCTGGCAGAATTTGCACAGCAATACAGCTGTGTGCCCTTGGCTGACCGCCCCTTGCGCCTGTCCTATCCGCGGGATGCCTGGCTGGCGACAGGTTTGATGGGGCTTGCGATTGTGGCCACAACCCTTGGCCTGCCCGCCACCATCAGCTTCTTGTCTGCCGCTGTTTTGGGGGCCATTTTAAAGCTGATCCCCGTCCGCTCGTTCTACAACGCCATCGACTGGCCGGTCATTGTCCTGCTGGGGGCGCTGATCCCCGTTGCAAACGCCTTTGCTGACACGGGCACTGCTGCCCTGATGGCGAAAATGTTATTGTCTTCACTGACGCAAGACAGTGCCGTCATATCGCTGATATTAATTCTTGTCGTGACGATGACGCTGTCAGATTTTATGAACAATGCGGCAACAGCCGCTATCATGTGCCCGATTGCCCTCAGTGCGGCACACACGCTGGGTGTCAACACAGACCCGTTCCTGATGGCTGTGGCCATTGGTGCGTCCTGTGCCTTTCTCACGCCAATCGGCCACCAGAATAATACGCTTATTCTGGGGCCGGGCGGTTTTCGATTTGGTGATTATTGGCGGCTGGGTCTGCCGCTTGAGATATTGGTTGTCATCATCAGCATACCCATGTTGCTGATTTTCTGGCCGCTATAGATCGATCCGGTTAATTTTTCTTGGACTGATCTACAACATAACCGGCACCCGCACCGGCTGCGGCACCAATGGCCGCACCACAACTGATACAACCGCCTGTCATCGCCGTACCAACAGCGCCAACACCGGCACCGATAGCACCGCCGGACACAACGCGTTGCTCGGTAGAGCTCATTCCGCTACAGCCACCAAGGGCAAATACCCCAAGTGCCAGCGTAACAATCATTGCCAAATGTAATGGTGATTTCACCTGATTTGTGCTTTCCATGATCTTTCTCCTTTTCCCGTCTGTTGTACCAACGCTTCAACATAAGAATCGTTCAGCATCATCTGCAATAAAAAACCGCCCGGTCTCGCATGACGAAACCGGGCGGCAACCACGGGGAAGCGTGGTGATAGGGTGGTGTGGGTAAAGTTATTTGTTTAACTGAACCTGAGTGTCATTTTTCGCAGCAATGCTCGCGATATACTCTCCGCGCCATTCATTTTGCTCAATGGCTTTGCTGCGGTTCAAGTCCAGCTCCATAAAGCTCTTGCCAACAAACTCGCGCGGGGAAATGCCGTCAAGATTGTTATCAAAGCGCGTCAGCTGTGTATCTTTCAATACGTTTTCATACGTGCGGTGGATTTCATCCGGCACACCATCATTGTCAAAGTCAAAACTGACAACAGTTTCTTTTTGCATCGGCACAATCGTCATAACGTTACGGTTTTCAAACTCGACGTTATCAATAATTTCATTGCCGTCTGCGTCAAACAGCTTGAACAGCATTTCACCAATCTCGAATGTGGACATGGTTTTGTCCTTGTTCAGATCAAAATCGGCAAAGTTAATGAGGCGTGTGCCCGTTTTCGGCATCACTTGTGTGGTTTGTGTCGTGGTTTGCGTTTTTACAATTGTTTCTTGCGCCTGTACGGGCGATGCTTGCAATACCAAAGCCGTGGCAGCGGCACCCAACAGCATAAATTTCATATTCTTCATCATGGCATTTCTCCCTTGCCTGTTTCGTCGTTTTTAAAAAGTGTCTTGGCATACCAACGCCCGGATCAAGAAAAAGTGCCATCCCTGTTTATATTCCTTCATTGTCAACAGATTAGCAGCGTATTTCCCTTTATTCATCGCCTGTATTTATAAAGTCATCTGCCGCGCAGGTATTTTTCAGGAACCAGAATGCACACGCTTTCGTAGGACAGTTAGAGAAGACGGCACAATGTCGTCACGAACGAAGCGTTCGAAAATTCCAAAAAAAAGAGATGAAGGAGCGGTACAATGAAAAACACAACCTTTTTGACGGCAGCATCACTGGCAGCACTTATGGCAGCCAGCCCTGCCATTGGTCACGCGGCAGATGCAAAACTGTCGGGTGATACAACAATGAAAGTTCAAGCCAACAACCCGGATACACCGCCTGCAGAAACAGTGACGGAACAAGACATCCGTGAAGGCTGGAAAGATACCAAGCAAGCAGCAAAAGACACATACAAAGATGTGAAAGCTGCCATTTTGGACAAAACATCGGACGCGCCGGTCAATATCGACAACAACCAAACTGTACAGGTTTTGTTGGGCCAGCCGATTTACAGCCAGGACAAAAAGAAAATCGCCACACTGGAAGATATTATTCTGGATGCTGACGGTACAGCCCAAATGGTTGTTGTCAAAGATCTGAGCCTGTTGGGCTTCGGTGGCAAACTCGCCGCGTTTGATTACGGTACCGTTATCAAAACCGATGCAAAAGGCAACATCGTAACACCTCTCAGCCAATCTACAATTGATAGCGCTGCAGAATTTTCCTATGAACCGGAAAAATCCAATGCCAAAGTACGCATGATCCCGAATGACGGTTATAGCGTATCGCAAATGTTGGATGGCAAACTGCTCGGCGCGGATAACAAAACCGTTGCAGAGATTGACAACATCTCTTTTAGCAGCGGAAAAGCCAGCATGGTTATTGCCTCCTATGGCGGTGTATTAAACATGGGTGCAGACCATGTGGCACTGGATTTTGACAGTGCCCAGCTGGTTCGCACCGATGGCAGTGTTGACCTGAAACTGGACGCAAACGAAACAAAAGCGTTCGAGAAACTGAAAAATGCGCCCAAGGCTCAATAAGCCTTTCGGTAAAGACTTTTTCAAACTGTCGTGCTTGTCCGTATTTTAAGGACACCAAAGGCATCGGCAGCACCCGGTAGGGAAATGCGCCATGCGGTACTCTGACCCGCCGGCGCAAATCCCGGGAAGCCCCCCTTGAGTTTCGTCGTGGGGGGCTTCCTTCTTTCGAGAGCAGGACTAAACGCAAAATACTTAAAGGCTGCCGTTTTAAACGGCAGCCTTTTTTAAGGATCACACAATTTAAATCTTATTCGCCAACGGCCTTGGCAACGCCACAAAACATATAACCGACACCGCGCACAGTTTTAATCAGCTGTGGCTGTCGCGGGTCATCGTTCAATTTTTTACGGATACGCGCGACCTGGATATCAATCGCGCGGTCATAGGCTTCGAATTCACCCTGGCGGGTCAGTTCAAACAAATGTTCCCGGCTCAAAACACGGTTGGGGGCGGTGACCATTGCTTCCAGCAAACGGAATTCACCGCTTGTAAGATCGGCGGTGGCCCCGGCTTCATCAAACAACTGGTATTGGCGGCGGTCCAGCACCCAGCCGTCAAAACAAATACGCTGGGCCTTGGCAAGAACTGCCGTGTCTGTGGCGGGCTTGTCATTGGCCACTGCCGCTTCGGCCCCGTTTGTCCGGCGCAGAACAGCTTTGATCCGGGCAGAAAGTTCGCGCATTTCAAACGGCTTTGTCAGGTAATCATCGGCACCCATTTCAAGGCCGACAATACGGTCCGCCGTTTCATCCTTGCCGCTGACCACAATCACCGCGGCCTTGCTTTTGCCGCGAATTTGCGACAACAGGCTGAGCCCGTCGTTGTCCGGCAGAATAAGGTCCAGCAGGATAATGTCTGGCGCGGCCGTTTCCAGCTTGGACAACAGCTCGGCGCCGCTGGAGGCAGTCAGGATCTGATATCCCTCCTGCTCCAGATAGTGGCGAATCACAACTTGCAGGTCGCGATCGTCGTCCACGCTTAAAACTGTGCCCTTGTGTAACGCCATACACTCAACCTTTATGAAAAATAAACCCTTGATATTGCCGATTTTTTTACAGATTACGCCAGTTGTTACAAAACTGAAACAAATTATTTCCGTCCTGTTACAGCCCTGCCGTATGCGCGCTACAGCACAGCCATAGACTTGAAGATGAAGGCAACAACAAAGGAGCTTCATATGTTCAAACAGGAAGAACTGGTACACGAAATGGGTAATTTGCGCAAGTTCGCTCTGCGCCTGACCCGCAACGTTCACGAGGCGGAAGACCTTGTGCAGTCAACCCTCCTGCGCGCTTTGGAGAAAAAGGACTATTTCCAGGAAAACACCAATCTGTTCAGCTGGACGTCTAAAATCATGTTTAACCTTTTTGTCACCGGCTATCGCCGCAAAAAGAAATTTGAAAGCCAATACGACCCCGAACCGCATATCCTGAACACATCTGTAGATGCGCCTCAGGAAATGACAACGGATCTGGCACTGGTACGCACAGCCATGAAACAACTGAGCAAAGAACACCGCGAAATGCTGGTTCTGGTTTGCATCAAAGGTATGCGCTATGAAGAAGTGGCCGACCACCTTGAAATCCCCGTGGGTACCGTCCGCTCGCGTCTGTCCCGCGCCCGCAAACAACTGCAGGATCTGCTGGAATCCCCCATTGCAGAGATGGATATGCCCATCCACGCAGTAGCAGATGGCCGCAAACAAATCACTTCGTATAAACCCTTGGCCGCCTGACGGCCAACACCTGGCCCCCAAGGCAACCCAAAGAAGCGAAGGCCCGGCGTTCACCCCGCCGGGCCTTGTGCTTTTTTTATCGGCATTAAAACGAGCGCTTAAGCCACCCGCTTTTTCTTTGCCAGATATTCAATGATTTTTGACTTCAGGTCGATTTCAACAATCGGCTTGGGCAGATATGAATCCATCCCCGCTTCAATGCATTTTTCTTTATCCCCCACCAGCGCATGGGCGGTCATGCCAATAATGGGCGTGCGGGGCAGGCTTTTTTCAATCTCCATATGGCGGATTTGCGCGGTGGCGGTAAAGCCATCCATCTCTGGCATTTGCACATCCATCAAGATCAAATCATATGACTTCATCTTCCACATATTAAGCGCTTCCAAGCCTGTGCGCGCCACATCGTAATTGCATTCCAGCCCATCCAGCAGATAACTGAGCAAAACGATATTCCCCTCGTAATCTTCCACCAGAAGAATATTTTTTTCACCCAGATTCTGTGTGCGGATATTCTCGCTCAAACGGTCATTAATGGTGTAATCGGTTTCATCCTCTTCTTGCTCTTCTTCTGTCTTGAGCGGCATGACCAGCGTGAAGACAGACCCCTTGCCCAGCACGCTTTCCACGGTGATATTCCCATCCATCAACCGGGCAAGGCGCAGCGAAATCGGCAGCCCCAAACCCGTGCCGCCATATTTGCGTGACACAGAAGAATCTGCCTGTTTAAAACGCTCGAAAATCATTTCGAAATGCTTGGGATCAATACCAATGCCGCTATCCCGTACATCGATACGCAAAAAAGCATTGCCGCCCTGCATGGCGCGCGTGGCTGTCACCTCGACATTGCCCTGGTCGGTAAATTTAATGGCATTGCCAATGAGGTTGATCAATATCTGGCGCAAGCGGGCCCGGTCACCAAAGCACTTTTGCTTGCGCACATCTTCATAATCAAACGTAAAATCAACGCCTTTTTCATGTGCCTTGACGGAGACAATACTGATCACCTGCTCAAACAAATTTTGCAGCGGGAAGCTTTTCTCTTCCAGCTCCAGTTCGCCGCTCTCAATTTTGGAAAAATCGAGAATATCGCTCACCAGTTCTTTCAGTGACTGCGTACTGGAATTGAGCGTCCGCACCAGCTGGCGCTGTTTTTCATCCAGATTAATCTGATGGCTTTCAAAAATTTCGGCAATACCGCTGATGGCTGTCAACGGGGTACGGATTTCATGGCTCATATGCGCCAGAAAATCTGTTTTGGCACGGTTGGCTTTTTCTGCCGACTCTTTCGCCTTTTGCAGCTTTTCTTCATACGCCTTGATATGGCTGATGTCAGTATGCGCACCCACAATGCTGAAGGGCTTTCCCTTCTCATCGTATTGCGCTTTACCGCGGGCGTTCACCCAGACCCAGCGCCCGCTTTTATGGCGCATACGGAAGATAATCAAATAGTCCGGTATCTCGCCGGAAAGATAGTGGTCGATATGCCCCCGCACCCGTTCCTGATCTTCCGGATGCAAAAGATCCATAAAAGATTGCATTGTATTGGGGAAGCGCCCTTGTTCGTATCCCAGCATGGTCCAGAACTGGCGGGAATAAAATGCCGTTTCTTTGGCCAGATTCCACTCAAAGATACCATCGCTGGAACCTTCAATCGCCAGGCGAAACATTTCCTGCGCTTCACTCGGCGCAGCATTTTCACGTGCAGGCCCTATACCACGGCGGCTCAAAAACAGGATGCCGATCAAAAAGACCAAGGCAATGCCCACACAGCCCGCCATATTGGACAACCTGTAAAACGCCCGCTGGCTTTGCAAAAGCCCCATACGCACCTGCAGGGTTTCTTGCTCGTTTGCCAATATTTCACTGCTCAGGCGCGCAATATTCTCGCGAATGCTTTCAATACTGCCCGCCAATAACACCGGCATAGGCGGCAGGGGCATCACTGTTTGCAATTCACCCTCCACCACCACAAAGCTGCGGGGCATGGGGGAATAGGCAGGTTCAGGCTTTTTAGTTTGTTGTTTCTTTTGAGGAACGGTTTTTTCGGGCGGCGCTTTTGTATTTGAGTTTTTATTTTTATTTGCACCCGCTTCATCCGCCCCTTCTTCAAGAGCTGCCTGTGCTGCTGCTTTTTCCAGATGGTATGCCTGCATGGCTTCATCCAGTTTTTCCGACAGGCTGAGGGAATAGTGCTGCAATTCGCTCAGCCGGCTCATTTGCGCCGTGCTGTATTGCATCATTGTATTCAATTCGGCAATCAGGTTGGAAATGCGCCCCTTGCTGGCATCATAGGCTGTTGTAAAGCGGTCTTCCCCGGTCAGTAAAAAACTTTGCTGTACCACCCGCAGGCGCTCAAATTCTGTGGCCAATTCCTGATTTTTAGAAATAACAAGATGGCTATGATCAACCCACTCTGCTGCACGGTCCACACGATCTGTGCCCATGATCATAGAAACCATGAGGCCGCCCAAACACAGCACCAGCGCGAGTGAAAATAAGATATAGGGTTGATATTGCCTAAAAAAGGCGACAGTCATAACAAAGGGGCCCCAAAAACAAGGTTGCGTTTCGTCGCAGGGGGATTTTAAACACATACCGCGCCGGAAGCACTAAAAAACTTCCGGCGCGGCACATGAATATAGTTATATTTATCAGTTATTTACAAGACTTTCCTTATACCGGCGGTGCTTTTCCACGCAAAACATGGAAAACACAGGCGATAGCAAAGAGAATCAGGAATACCATAAACAATACACGCGCGATATCGACCGACACGGCAGCGATACCACCAAACCCCAGAACACCCGCGATAATCGCCAGTACCAGGAATGAAATTGCCATCCTCAACATGTCTAAGCCTCCTATTTTGTTTCGTTTTTCGTATCTCTTCACACCAACGGTTCAAAAAACATAAAGTTCGGATGTTTTTCTGCGGAACCGGTCCATAAGTAAGGACGTTGGGTTTTGTAACAAAAGGTTTCAAACCGCTACACATAATCAAGAATTTAACGGATCGCATAAATGACGGAGCGTATAACAGACATGGATATAGAAGCACTTATCGATAACGAACTCGATACATCCACAGCCCTGCGCGTTCGCAGCGCTGTGGAGCGTGACCCCTCCCTGCACCGCAAATATGCCCAGTTGATGACCCAGAAACGCCTGTTACAAATGTGGTGGGGCAATCAGCCGCAGCATTGATTTTCATAAGATTAACGCCCCGTTAAAGATTTGCCGCTAATATAATGTTACATTTGAAACCTGATGCATTTCTAACCGGCGAGGCTATTTTATGCCCTCTTACAAATCGATTGTTCAGCAGGCTGGCAGTGACCTTGCCCAGCAAAAAGAAACCTTCTTCGAAGGCACCTTTACACAAGAAGCCCTGATCAATAGCAGCATCGAAACCGTCCGCAATTTTGATGATGACATCAGCCGTCTGAAAAAAGACGCGCATATCCTTTTCAAATCACCCGATGCGCAAAAAAATGCCGGCAATGATCTTGCCCAACTATTCGACAAATGGCGCGACAATCCGCCCAGCACAACGGCACTCATCTGCTTTGCTGCCGAACATTTTGATATTCCTGCGGATGATAAAAACCTCAAGGCCGCCATCATGGCGGGCATTGCGGCAGAGGTTGATAACAACAACCCCTATCACAGCAATCATCACTTCCGCGAAGTAACCGCCACAATGGCCCGGCTTTGCAATACAAACAATGAACTGGCCGCAGGCGGACAAGCAGGTGGCATCTTGCTGGACACAGGAAACATTGCCAAATGTCTGCTGGCAGCCGCCGGGCATGACCTGATGCATGATGGCAAAACCAATTCCCTGCAGGGGCCGGAAAGCCATGAACAGTACCGTTTGGAAAACAAGGCGATTGAAGCAATAGAACCTTTTATGAAACTGACAGGTATGTCATCACGGGACCAAGAAGATGTACGCGTGATGATCCGCATCACAGACATCAGTGCAAAGCCCGGCCAACCCAGCCCGCATAAACACCTGAAAGAAATCACGGCGCTAAGCGCACAAACATTTGTCACACCGCCTGAACTTTTATCCGGACCGGTTGCTGAAACACGCATATCCATGCCGCCGGATGTTGCTGCAGGTAAAATTCAATCCAGCTTTATTTCGCTGCCACCCGATGCAGGTAAATCACCGGTGGAGACCACCATCACACTGCCAGGTGAACTGGCCGACCTTGCCCGCAACAAACAATTGCTGGTGATGTCCACACTGATGAGCGATGCCGATCTTGGTCCCTCCACCGCCACCAACTTTGAATACAGCCGTAAAATGACCACCCTGCTCAGCCATGAAAATCCGGCGCTGGCAGATTCCAACAAAACACTGGATGGTTTTTTAACCTTCGTGGTCGGCGGTAAGCTGACATCCGATGCTGGGCAGAAAGCATCCGGTAATACGCTGGCCACGATTATGCAAGAAGCCAAAAAACCCGATAACGGTGGGCCAAACCCCGCAGGCCCCAAAGCGCAAAGCGGCAAACCGCAGCCGCAATAAAACCTCTGACACGCGCCTGCACACCATTCTTGCGGTGCAACAAATGATGCGCTGCAACAGTATTATTCTGTATTTCACGCCTTGGTGAAGATGTTTTTCCCATGCTATTGTTTATGGCATTTGAAACCATTTTTGCGAAAGTGTGCGTATGAACCCCACACCGACCACAACACAAAACGGCAGTGCCGATAAACTGGGTGCGCGCTTTGATGGCAAGGGCGTAAACTTCGCGCTGTTTTCCGCTCATGCGGAAAAAGTGGAACTCTGCCTGTTCAGCGATGATGGTAAAACAGAATTACAGCGCATTCCCCTGCCCGCCAAAACTGGCGATATCTTTCACGGCTATATTCCTGATATGAAACCGGGGCAGGTTTACGGCTACCGCGTACACGGGCCACAAGACCCCGCACAGGGGCATTTGTTCAACCCGAAAAAATTATTGCTGGACCCTTACGCCGAAGAACTTGTCGGCATGGTGCATTGGAACGAACAATTGACAGATGCAACACAAGACAGTGCCGCATCCATGATCAAAGCCCGCGTGGCAAAGCCGCTTTCCGGCCCCAAGTCAAAATCACCGCAGATTAATCCGCAAAAACGTATTGTCATGGAAATGCACCCCAAAGGCATTAGCATGACAGACCCGGATGTGCCCGAAGCCTTGCGTGGTACCTATGCGGGGCTTGCCACGCCGGAAGCAATTGCGAAGCTAAAAGAAATGCGCATCACGAGTGTCGAGCTTCTGCCCGTCATGGCCAAGCTTGCCGACGACCGGCTGGAAAATCTGAACCTTGCCAATTACTGGGGATACGACACCCTGGCGCCCTTTTCGCCGGAGCCGTCTTACGCGCACGACAAAAACGATGTGCGCGGCGAATTCCGCCGTATGGTCGATGCCCTGCACGATGCCGGAATTGAGGTTATTCTGGATGTTGTCTTCAACCACACCGCCGAAGGCCCCGTGACAGCCCCGCCGCTATCTTATCGCGGCATCGACAACGCCAGTTATTACCGCCTGCAGCCGCAGGATAAATCAAAATACATTGATGAAACCGGTTGCGGCAATACATTGGATACCGCAAACCCCGCCGTGCGCCGCATGGTACTGGACAGTTTGCGTCACTGGGTAGAAACCTATGGCGTGGATGGCTTCCGCTTTGATCTGGCCCCCGTGCTGGGCCGTGATCCTTATGCGTTTGACAAGAATGCCGCCTTCTTCAAGGAATTTGCCGCAGACCCTGTGCTCTCCACCGTTAAAATTGCAGAGCCCTGGGATATTGGCGCTGGCGGTTATCAGCTGGGCAATTTTCCACCGGACTGGCAGGAATGGAATGATAAATTCCGCGATGATGTCCGCCGTTTCTGGCGTGGAGATGCAGATACAACCGCGGCCCTTGCAGCTCGCCTCTCCGGCTCCAGCAAAGAGTTTGACAAAGATGGGAGAAAACCACAGGCCAGTATCAATATGATCACCTGCCACGACGGCTTTACGCTGCACGATGTTGTCAGCTATAACGGCAAACACAACATGAATAACGGCGAACAAAACCGCGACGGCAACAATAACAACAATAGCAGCAATTACGGCATTGAAGGCAAAACCGATAATGTCGCAGTAAATGCGCACCGCGAAAGACAAAAACGCAATATGCTGGCCACGCTGTTTTTGGCACAAGGCACACCGATGATTTTGGCAGGTGATGAACACGGCAATACCCAAAATGGCAATAACAATACCTATTGCCAGGACAACGAGATCGGCTGGGTCAACAAAGATACTATTGATGACAACGGTAAAAAGCTGAAATCTTTCACACAAAAGCTGATTGAATTCCGCGAGAACCACCCCGCCTTGAATGCCGGTAAATTCCTGCACGGGCAAAAGCCTGCAAATGGTGCCGACCCGGATATTTCATGGCACGCCCCCGCCGGCAAAAAAATGGCGGACCTTGACTGGCAGGGTGATTGCTTTGCCATGATGCTGAACGAAGACATTATTGCAGCCCCGCAAGCCGCCGACAAAGGCCAACGCCTGATGGCCGTTTTCAACAAAAGCGCCAAACCTGTCAGCTTTCATTTGCCCAAGGCACAAGGCGCACAGGGTTTGTGGCAACGGCAAATTGATTCAGGCACGCCTGATATGGATGCCTCTACCGCGCCAAAATACAAAGATGGACAGGTGGTAGAAATTGCGCCGCATTCCGTGACCGTCTTCGTGCGAAAACCGGCACCGTAACAGGCCTTTAATAATCTTTTTTCCAGTTCACGCCGACACTGTTTTCCGCATCGTTCCCGACGCGGGTTTCAACCTGAATATTCGGCGTAACTTCAATTTCAAGCTTCACGGCACTGCCTTGGGTATTAATACCTTGATCCACCGAAATATAAACACCATCCGATAGCTGTTTGCCAATTGAAACGCTCGTCGCACCGGTTTTATCATCACGGTTTACATTCAACGTATCAATGCCCGCCTTTTTACGCAGTTGCGAAATGGGGTCTGGGCCGGCACTTAAACGCCCCGACATAACACCAATAATTTGCGCTATGCGCACAAGCTGCATCGGTGTCAAGTCGCTGACTGATTTATCAAACAACACCTTGGCCAGGATTTCATCCTGCGGCAGGGCGGGGGTGGAGGTTAAAGAAACCTTTGGTGCCGCAGCTGTTCCCGTAACAGCAACACTCGCAGTCACTTCTTTGCCCTTAACACTTGCCTTCACATCCAGATCAGGGTTATCCACCGCCGCGCCGCTAAAGGTTAGTTTTCCGCTGTTCAGTGTCAGGCGTGCATCAAAGACCTCGTAATGGCCACGCAGCAGTTTCAAATACCCCAGCAATTGCGGATCATCCGCCGTGCCCGTCACATGCAAATCAGCGCCCCATTCAGATTCAAGCCCTTGCGCGCGTACAAAAATATTGCGCGTGGCCTTGACCATCACATCCAGCCCAAGACGAAAAGGGATGCCTGCGGTTTGTTTCTCCGGGCGGCTCCGGCGCAGACGTTTAGGCACGTTGACTTCATGGATATTCAACATGCTGGCAGCACTGCCACTACCAAACCCTGCCAGATAAATTTCTGCACCATTGAGTGTCAGATCACCGGTTATATCCACCCCGCTTGTGTCTCCCATCCCACTCACGGGGCCTGTCATACGCACTTCCCTGTTTTGCAAATTCATCACCTGAGCATGGTCAAGATTGATGTTAAAGGTATAAGTCGGCTGCGTTAGATCCTTGAGCGAAACCTCTGCCGTTGCCTTGACTTTACCGTCCTTTGCCGTACGCGCTGTGAGCGATGTCAGGTGTATTTGTGTTTGCGTGGCCGATATATCTGCATTCATCTGCGAAAGTTTTAAGCCGGCTGAGATATTCTCGTAACTGCCACCACGCAAAGTGCCCGTGCCCGATATATCGGGTGCAGCAGGTGTGCCTGCCACAACCGCCTCTAGTGCAAGCTTGCCTGTCAGCCGATGATCATCTAACCCAAGAAGAATGCTGAGCGTTTGCAAATTCAAGGCTGTTTCCAGCGTGCCTGACATTTTATCGTGCAGGCGTATAGCGGGCGGCTCAATTGTCACAGGCACAGCGCCCTGCCCTTTGACAAAAATTCCCTTGGGCCCTGTTAAATCGGCTGTCCAGCCCAGCTGTTTTTCTTTTTGCTGTAAAACAATAACGCCTTTGAGCATATCGCCAAGGCGCAGATCAACCGTGCCCGCCCAGTCTTGGGTTCCCCCCGTGGCAGATACCTTGACATCCATATCATAGCCCGGCGGCAACCCCATCAGCCGCGTGACCATCCCCACCGCCGCATCGCGCAGCAGGGCATTCAACTGCATATGGCCTTGTGCATCAACCTTGAAAGAAACCTTTACTTTTGTCGGTGCAGCCTGCGCTGAATCACGTGCGGCCAGTGCCAGTTCTATGTCGTTTTCAGATAATATTGTTGAAAGTTTTAACCGACTGGCGAGCGTAAAAAATTGTTCCGCCCCATATATATCCCGCCCCGTGCGGATGCTGCGAATATCAAACTGCTGAATGTCTGTCTGAAAATCCGGCATAACAAACGGCGCTGACGGCTTGGCATCTGCGGCGCTCGCTTCTTCAAAAACAGGCAGGCGCTGCAAATCCACCGTATCCACCACCAAAGATTCAATCATAGGTGTGAAAACAAAATAGGTTGCAGGGTTAATCCGCAAATCTATCCCGCGCATTTGCAAAAAAACGCCTGCGCTGTCGGCCACATCCACCGCAGTTACCACCACATGGTGTGCGGTTACTTTTTGCACATCTATGGTCACAGGCATACCAGCCCTGGTGGAGATCACGGCCACAGCATCTTCCAGCACAGCCAGACCTTTTTCAGTTTGCAAGGCGATCACAAGTCCGCTGGCCAGCACCAGCACCAAAAGCCCCAATGTCAGTACCCAGCTGATAACATGGCGCAAAAACGACAGCCCATGGTGCCAAAAGCGTGATTTTTTATACGGTGCGTTCTGATCTTTTGAAGATATATCAGGCTTTGACATCAAAATGCCTGCCCTAGGCTAAAATACACCTGAAAAGCATCATCTTTGCTGCGGCCATTCAACGGTACAGCGACATCCACACGCACAGGGCCGACAGAAGTATAATAACGCCCGCCAATACCTGCCGCCCAAAGAAAATCACCGCCGCCGCCAATATCTTCACTGACACGCCCCCCCTCCACAAAGGTGGCAAGACCGATATCTTCCGTCACACGAAAGCGCATTTCACTGCCAACTTCGACCTGATAGCGCCCTCCCGTCGGGTCATCATTCGCATCCAGCGGGCCCACCAATTGATATCCATAGCCGCGCACAGAACCGCCGCCACCGGAATAAAGGCGCTTATCTGCAGGAATTGTCGTTGTCCCTTGCCCCCAAATGGCACCCAGTTTAATGCGATTGGCAAAAACAACCTTGTTTTCTTTTTGTAGCGGCAAGTAATGGCTGCCAGAAAACTCTGTTACAAAAAAACTGCTGTCTGCTTCATTAACGGACAAATACGGTGTGCCGCCCAGTGTGGCACGAATGCCTTGTGCGGGATCCAAAGCATCTTCGGTGCTGTCGTATTTCAAGGCGGCTGGGAAAGACAGCAACAAAAAATCATCTTCCGGCTGGTTCTTTTCCTTGATCTGGCTGAATTCAAGCCCGCCTCCAAAAGACGCAGACCAATGGTCGCCAAAGCTTTGGGTCAACCCTGTGGATGCGGTATAGGATGTTTTATCATATCCATCCAGAAATTCCTGCCGGAAGCCGCCTTTAACCTGCAGGCTGCGTCTTTTATCGCTTCCGAAATCAGGCTTGGTAAAAACAGAAGACAAACCATAGCGGTTAATGCCCGCCTCGGCCTCCACATGGATTTTTTCGGCACCGCCGCGCAGGTTGCGGTGTTCCCAAAACACACGGCTCGAGACGCTCTGGCTCGTTGAATATGAAAGCCCCGCGCCAATGGTCCGCGGTTTACGCTCTATCATTTGAATACTTACGGGCACCTGGGTTTTACCATCTTTTGCATCCAGCAAAACATCCACCGTGCTAAACAGTCCTGTTTTCAAAAGTGCCTGACGGGTGCTGACGACTTTGGCAATGCTGTAGTCCTCCCCGGCTTTCCAGCCAATGCGGCGGTTTACAAAACCAGCATCTACGCTGTCATGCCCCTTTGTTTCTGTTTTACCGAAAACCGCAGGCGTGCCTGCTTGCAGCACCAGCGATACATGCGCAAACTTTGTGGCGTGGTCCACCACTACATTGCGTGCGGCAACATTGGGCAGCGGGTATCCGTTCTCTTTGAGCCGATCCAGAATAAGCCGCTCTGCTTCCAAAATAGCCGCAGGCGTTGCATCTTCCTTGATAGCTTTTCGAAGAATGTCATCAAAAGAAAGCTTTGCAGGGGGCTTCGTCTTGCTGCCCTTCTTTGTTTGCCAGACAAGGGCGTAATCCGAGATTTGAAACAGCGGGCCCGTATCGATAGAAACCGTCACATCCAAAGGCTCAGTATCACCGGATACTTTATAGCGAATATCCGCGCCGTAAAATGCATGGCCGATCATAACATCGCGCAGCCGCTGCACATCGTCTGCTGCACGGCGGTCGAGCCCCTCAACAGACAACGGTTTGTTTTTCTGAAACTGAAAGAGATATGAGTTGTCACGCAGCTCTTTCAAAAGCTTTTTATTTTCCACACCGCTAAAGGCCGGTCGGTAATCCACTTCGGCCACCGCCATCAGGGGCAGCAACACAATCGCCGCGCCCAGCAATACGGCCAGGGCACGGTCTGCCGCATACAGATGTATATTTTTAAAAAGCCGCTTCAACATGCGCACACCGTAACATAAACCGGCCCCCAATGGGGGCAAAAATATGGCGGTTTATGCTTGAAAATATGGCCTGTTTGACTATATTCAGGGTCTATAAAACACATCCGGGACGGCTCGGATTCTCCCCCCACCCCAGCAGGGACGACCCTGCGCCATTCCCATACCGGAGGATTTCATGGCGTGGTTTATTCTTGTCATCGCGGGCCTTTTTGAAACAGGCTGGGCTGTCGGCCTGAAATACAGTGACAGTTTCACCAAATTTTGGCCCTCTGTTGCCACCATAATCTGCATTCTTATCAGCATGGTTTTGCTGGGCTATGCCATGCGCCAATTGCCCATGGGAACGGCCTATGCCGTATGGACAGGTATTGGCGCGGTTGGCGCGGTACTTGCCGGTATTTTTTTATTTCAAGAGCCCGCCACAGCCTTGCGCCTGTTTTTTGCAGGCATGATTGTGGTTGGCATCATCGGTCTCAAATTCGCAACCAGGGCATAAGGTTCTACATACGTCTGTATGCACGCACCTCTACTGCGCTTGTTGAACAACTTTAAATTGTATATAATAATATATACAATCCGAGGTTTATATGCCCCCTGTGCCCTTCCTCCTGTTTGCTGGCATTTGTGCCGCCGTCTTGCTGATTTTTTGCTGGATGGCCTATCGCCTGCACCGCTTGCGGCACCTGCTGGACCGGCAAAGCGCTGAATTGCGTGAAGCGCGGCGTCAAGAAGCACTGGGCACCCTTGCCGGTGGCATTGCACATGATTTCAACAATATTCTGGGTGCCATTCTGGGTTTTGGGGCGCTGCTGGACGAAGACCTGACAACAGCCCCCGAACAACAGGAAATGGCACGGCAAATTACAACGGCCGCCCGCCGCGGACAACATATTGTGGCCCAGTTGATGAGCTATAGCCGCCAGAACATGCAAGACAGTGCACAAACCTGTCTGCCCATCTCGCTCGATGGTGTTATCCGTGAAAGCTTGAACCTGCTGGAACCTTGCATCCGCAGATCCACGCGCATCGTCTATCGCAACACAGCCACGCAAGACATTATTGAGACAAATGCCACACAAATTGGACAAGCACTTGTGAACCTTTGCTTAAACGCAGATCATGCCATTGGCATTAAAACCGGCCTGATCAACATCACGCTCGACAACACCCACATCGACATTCCGTGCGGTGAAGATAACAGCATCACTCTTTCCGGTGGCGGCGATACAGGGCATACCGTCACCCTGATCAATGGTCGACTGAACAAGGGCCGTTACGTGCGCATCCGTATTGAAGACGACGGCGAAGGCATGACACGCGAAACAGCAGAACGTATTTTTGATCCGTTTTTTACAACCAAAGATGTCGGTGTGGGCACCGGGCTTGGCCTGCCCGCTTTGCAAGGTATTGTACACGCGCATGGTGGCACCATTACGGTAACATCCACCCGTTTCCGCGGCACCGCGTTCGAGCTTTTATTTCCGGTGAAGGTTGATCATGCTGCATAACCCCTTATACAAGGCACAGTCGCACCATCTGGCGCAGGGCTTCCGGCTCAAAAGGTTTGGCCAAGACAAAATTAGCGCCGCAATCTGTTGCCAGTTTCAACGGGTCAAACATGTGCCGCCGTGCACCGCCCGACATGGCAATGATTTTCAAATCCGGTTTGTCCTTGCGCAATGTCAAAATTGTTTCAATGCCTTCCTGATCAGGCATAATAATATCCATCAACACAAGGTCATACCCGCTGACATGTGCCTCAATCGATTGCAAGGCACGCAACCCATTTTCGGCCTGATCAACCGCATGGCCCTCGCGCTTCAGAATATGCGTCAGCGCCAACCGCAGCTGCGGGTCATCATCCACGATCAAAATATTTTTTTGTACGTTTTGCATCCTTATATTCTACGCCGAAAATATTACCCCTTCGTAAAGCCGGAAGGAGCATGATGATGCCACTTCGTTTTTTAATTGCCGATGACAGCGCCACCAACCGTATGCTTTTCTCAGCCACCATTACACGCATGGGGCATCAGGCCGATGTGGTGGCGACAGGCCGAGAAGCTCTCGATTGTATTCATGCCAGCCGGTATGACCTTGTTTTTCTGGATGTAAATATGCCAGGAATGGATGGCGCAACAACTGCACGCGAAATCATCACGCGCGACCTTCACCATACCCCCGTATACGCTATCAGCGGCTATGTCAGTGCCGATAAAGAAGATGCGTTGACTGCGGCCGGTGTACGCGCCTGTTTAATAAAACCGCTTGACCGGGATAAAATCACCCGTGTCCTGTCGGAATGTCAATTAAATGCAGCGCCTCTGGCCCCCGTAGCCATGGCCAACAGCGACGTGCCGCGCAAGTTGATGGGGGTCTATGCCCAGGAATTGCGCACCCGTGCCGATGCCTGCCTGCGCTATCTGGCAGAACAAGATACAAAAGCCCTGCTGCGCGAGGCACATACACTGCGTGCGCTGGCAGATATGTTGAAAACAACACAGGTGCAACAGGCCGCCGCCGCGCTTGAAGATGCCTGCACCCAGCCCCCCTTGAATGAAAAGACCACAGAACAACAAGCATATCACCTGAAAAACCGCGTACAAAGCCTGTGCCGTGAATGCCACCGCGCGGCCAGCATTATAGAACGATTGCTATAACCTTATCCTGCGCCGCCCCGCCATTTGTTCAGCTTCCGGTGCAAGGTAGAAGCATTCACATCCAGCCGCCGCGCCGCTTCGGTAATATTTCCGGCACATAACTGCAAAGCACGCTCCACAATATCACGCTCCACTTCGCGCAAAGGTCTGATTGCCTGTGCATGATCCGGCAATCCTACCGGTAGGGACGGCATGGTTGTCGCGGATAAAGATGAAAGGCCGATACCGCCGGACTCCACCAGCATATCACGCGTTAAAACGCGCCCTTCATTCAAAACAACTGTGCGGCGCAGAACATTTTGTAACTGTCTAACATTGCCGGGCCACGGGTATTGCTGTAAAAAGCGGCAGGCATCATCGGCAAGTGCCGTAAAAGACTTTCCTTCCTCCACAGCCATCTTTTTCAAAAGTGCCTCGGCGATCTGCAAAATGTCATCCCCACGCTCCCGCAGCGGTGGCAAGTGAATGCTGATAACGTTCAAACGGTAATATAAATCCTCCCGCAAGTACCCCTCCCCAACCGCCGCCAAAGGGGCCCTGTTGGTGGCGCTCACAAAGCGCACATCCACCGTCATTTCACGCATACTGCCCAAGGGGCGGAACACACTGCTTTGCGTGAAACGCAAAAGTTTTGATTGCATCTCGGGCGGCATTTCAGGCAATTCATCCAAGAACAGCGTGCCTTGGTCCGCCCGCTCCGCAGCCCCTGTGTAGCGCCCTATCGCGCCAGTAAAAGCACCTTTTGTATGCCCGAAAATTTCACTTTCCAGTAAATTGCCAGGTACAGCGGCACAATTCAATGCTTCAAAGGCACCTGCCTTGCGCTTGCTTAATTGGTGGATGGCACGCGCCGCCAGTTCTTTGCCTGTGCCGCTTTCGCCAGTGATGAAAATAGGTGCATTGCTTTGTGCTGCATTTTCCAGCACGCCATAGACCAGTTGCATGGCGGGGGAGCCGCCGATAAAATCACAAAACCTGTCACGGGTGAGATGGTGATACCCTTTCACAATCTGCTTCAGCGCACGCTGTTCCAACACATTTGCCAAGGTCAGCTGCAACCGTGCCGGCGTGACGGGTTTTGAGATAAAATCCTGCGCGCCTGCGCGAATCGCATCCACCGCTGTTTCAATCGAAGGATCGGCCGTAACCACAATCACGGCCACATCCATACCGGCACTGCGCATCTGCATCAACAAGGATAAACCATGCGCATCAGGCAAATTCAAATCCATCAACACAATATCATAGCTGTTATTTTGCAGTTTTTGCGTGGCATCGTCCGCCCGCAAGGCTATGTCTGCACGGTGTCCGGCCTGCGCCAGAAAATCACAATATGTTTGTGCCAGTGCAGGACTGTCTTCGATGATTAAAACATGGGCTGTTTGCATTTTTCACCTCACAACTTAAAATTGTATTGCAAAATGCCTTAATAAAGCCTTGCAAGGTGCCTGTCTTGTGCCGTGCAACTTGCAACGAAAGAGACATATCCTTGAAAAAAGATTCATAAAATCAACTGGCTTTACGCTGGCACAGTCTGTGCAATTTCTTTCCAGAGATTTGATCAGACAAAAACGTTGAAGGGGGAATCAGCATGGGTAACAGTACAGGATATTACAGCGTTGTGATCGATACAGGCACGCAATGCCTGGTACACACAGTGTTTGCGCAATCTGATTATGCAGCCGCGCGGGAAGTGCGCCGCAAGACAGGCTTCATGGCAAAAAGCGATCACGATGTTTCCCCCCTCTTTGCGCAATCACCCACCGTTTCCACTGCGCAGATGCGCGTCTTTTCAACGGCCTGCATCACCCCCTGATGCAGTGACACAGCGGGCAGAGAAAGTATCAAACGTTTGGCGCCCGAAGCCCTCCGGAACCCTCCCTTATGACCGGGTGTGCGTTTTGCTTTCTCTGCCTTCTACCTCTTCCGCCATACGCGCGTATGTTATTGAAAAATAATAATTATTTTAATAAAACTTTAAAACTTAAAGTTGTATTATGGTTAATATCAGGAAACCGGTAAAGGCGAGGTTATCATGGCAAACGAAAATATTCCCCTACCCGCAGCAGATGAAGGACCAGGCGCTGCCCCGCGTCTGGACAGCAACACCTCTTTGCCCGATGGCGCCTTTCCGACACATAAACTGGATGCGGATAATTATCTCGCCGATGATTTAGACGGTGTCACGGAAAGCCTTTTTGGCTCAGGCAATTTAAACTATCTGCTTTTGCAGGCACGCCAGTCCGATGCCGCAGGTGTTGCAGGCGGGTTTGAAAACGTAGCCCCTGCTGATAGTGAATCACTGGGTGCACTTGCCGCACTCATTTCTGCGGCACAAGACGAAGCAACGGCCACAGCCTTTGGCAATAACACTGCGATAGATTTTGCAGATGGCAATAACGGCATCAGCAATACACTGGCGCAAAGCGGACCGGATGGTATTTTCTCGCCCAAAAGCAATTTTGACAATTTGCAGGCATTGTCGACGAATGCAGATATGCTGACACCGCCATCCCCCAACCCGCCACCAGAGGACCCCACCGCTTCTGATAATCCGGATGACCCGGACACACCGGATGACCCGGATCCCCCTGATGATCCGGACGGCCCCGATGACCCCGATGATCCTGATGATCCCAGTGACCCGGATGACCCCACCATGGGCGGCGACCCCGATGATATTGACGTTTCCGTGACAAACGATGTGAATCTGCCGGAAGTCGATATCAATCTCGACCCGCTGGAAGATATTGTCGGCGACATAGATGTGGGCGTGGACATTACACACGGTGATGACGGTATTGGCCTTGATGTGGATACGGTGCTGCTCGACATCCCCGTTGCCGCAATTGATCTGGACCTTGATGTCCCCATCCTTAACCCTGTGCTGGATAGTGTTCTGGATGTGACAGACCCTGTGCTGGGTGCTGTTACAGACGTTGTACAGCCGGTTATAGATGGCCTGAGCGATACTGTTGAAAGCGTGATCGACAGCCTGTTAGGCCAAACACCGCCGGACGGCGATGTGGACCTGAGTGTGCATCAAGACCTTGGCCTGCCGCAAATTGATGTCAATCTTGATGTTGTCGAAAACATTGTCGGTGATATTGATGTTGTGGTGGATATTGACCGTACAGATGACGGCATCAATCTGGGCGTGGATACCATTGTGGCTGATATCCCCTTGGTCAATGCAGATATAACACCGGATATCCCGGTTGTTATGCCCGCCGTCAACGGAGCCGTGGATCCGCTTGCTGCCTTTTTAGCGGATACCACCAGTGCCGATACGCTGGAAAATCTGACCGATCAACCGCTTGAAACCGTCGGGGCTATTGTGGCCGATGCTGTTGAAACCCTACAGGACAGCATCGAAGGTGCCGTCGGCGGATTACAGGAAAGCCTGACAGACACCCTTGAAACGCTCGGCCAGCAAGACACAAGCGCGGATGATGTGGATATTGCCGTCAACACCCCGCTTGGATTACCGCCGATTGAAATATCGCTTGATCCGCTGGAACAAATCACAGGCGACATTGATCTTGACCTGTCTCTGACCAACGAAAACGGCGGCCTTGGGTTGGGGCTGGACAGCGTATTGGCTGGCCTGCCGCTGACCGAAGGACAACAAGCCTTTGTCGACGTACCCATCCTCTCCCCCACGCTGGAAGCATTGGCAGATGACAGCCTGACACCGCAAGAACAGGTTGAAGAGGCTGTTTCCGCAACCGTAGAATCCCTTGATGATACAATCGGTGATATCGGCGATGTTGTTTCTGATGTTTCAGAACAAGCTGAAGACATTACACAAACACTGACAGGCGGCATTGAGGAAAGCCTGACAGAAATTGGCGATGTTGTCGAAGACGGTGTGGTCGGCGGTGCCTTGGCCGGTGATTTGCAACCGGTTTTAGAAAACATCGGTCAGGCAGACACCTCGACCGGGGATACGGATATCAGCCTTGGCAACAATATCGCCATTCCGCAGGTTGATATACTGCTGGATAACGTTGAAAGCATTACAGGTGATATTGATCTGGGCGTGGATGTAGGGCTGCAAGACGATAGCCTCAACATCGGCCTGGATGTTGATCTCATCGGTATCCCTGTGGCAGACGGCACGCTGGAAGTTGAAATTCCATTGATCGTGCCCGCAGTGAACGACCTGACAGAAGTCACACAGGAAATCCTGGGCACTGCACTGGGTGATGACACAACAGCCGACGGAGCCATGGGCCTGTTGGATGATGCTTTGCAAGGCGTTGAAGATATTACCAGTCAACTTCTTGGTAATGGCACCAGCGGCGGAGATGACCCCACATGGCCGCAGCTGGACACAGGCGGATTAACCGCGGATGTTGCAGAAGTTTTGGGCGGCCTTGCACAAAACCCCTTGGACACAGTGCTTGACCTGCCCGAGCCCATTGGCAACCTGACAGAAGGCCTTGGCCTGATAACCGGTGGCGGTGATACCGGCGGCAGCGGCGGTGGCTTGCTCTCTGGCCTGTCCTTTGGCCATCACGGAGGGGGATTGTTCGGATGAAAGCACAGAACCATGCAACGGCGGGCACAAAACGCCCGCCGCACCTAGACACGCCTGCAATACACACCCCACGTAAAGAAAACGGCCACTTGTTGCTGGCCACGATTGCCATCAACGTGCTGTCCCTTGCCCTGCCGATTATGACCTTACAAGTCTATGACCGTGTGCTGCCCAATCCGGATTCCGGCACGTTACCCATTTTAATGATGGGGGTTTGCATCGCCATTGCCTGTGAAACATGCCTGCGTCTGGCGCGTGCCTGGATGATGGGTTGGAGCGGCGCGGTTTACGAGCAAAACCTTTCTACCAAAGCCATGCAACACATCTTGAACGCCGATATTGCCCGCAGCAAACAAACCGGCATCGGCGAATTTTTGCACCGCCTGACCGCGATTGGCCGCATCAAAGATTTTGAAAACGGCTACGTGCTGGTCACCATCATAGAAATTGCTTTTATTCCTGTTTTTCTGGGCATGGTTGTCTATATCGCGCCCACATTGGCACTGGTGCCCCTGACACTTTTGGCCTTGTTTGTTGTGGTTTCGGTTTATCAAGGCCGAAAGCTGCAAACAGCGCTTGATTTGCGCGAAAAAAGAGATGACCGCCGCTATGACTATCTCATTGAATGCCTGAAGGGCATTCATACGCTCAAGGCTTTCGCACTCGAAAACCTTTTCAACCGCCGCTATGAATTTTTGCAGGAAAAATCCGGCCTGGCGAGCTTTCATACAGCAGAAGCCTCGACCGTTGCCTTTAATTTCGGCACCATGATTTCGCACCTGATGATGGTGGCCGTTATGACGGCCGGGGCACTGGCCGCCATTGCGGGTCACGTGACCACAGGCGCGCTGATTGCCACACTTTTACTCTCTGGCCGTTTGATGCAGCCAGCACAGCGCGGATTATCGCTGTGGACCAGATATCAGGATGTAACCCTGGCACGCCGCAAAGTAAACGAAATATTCTCGCAGCCGCAGCTGAAAACACCGCTTGTACAAAATCTGCCCGCACCTGCTGGCTATATAACGGTGCGTCAGTTGTATTTTGGAAAAAAACTGCAAGACATCTCGTTTGACCTTGTCCCGGGTGATGTCATTTCCATTCGCGGGCGGTCCGGTGCCGGCAAAACGACGCTGCTTGAAATGCTGGCGGGCCTATACCCGCCAGACAAAGGAGAGATTTTGATTGACGGACAAGACATGCGTCATTATCCGCCCGAAGAAATGTCACGCCATATCGGCTATATTGCCACAGATGGCGTTATTTTCCATGGCACAATCCGCGACAACATGACACGGTTCGGCACCATCAATGAAGCCGCCGCCCAAACCATTGCCCGCCGTCTGCACATTGACCGCGATGTGGCGCTCTTGCCCGCAGGGTTTGATACCATGCTGCACCCGCAAGGCGGCGATCAGGTACCGCCGGGCCTGCGTCAGCGCATTGCCATGACGCGCATTCTGGCCAGCCACCCTAAAATTATTTTGTTTGATGAAGCTGACCGCGCGCTTGACCGCGAAGGCTACACACTTGTCTTCAGCTTGCTGGCACAAATAAGCCGCCATACGGCAATCATTCTGGTTTCGGATGACGCCAATATCACGGCACTGGCGCGCAAGCATTACGTACTGGAAGACAGTCACCTGCACCTGGCAGATGCTGTGGATATGTCAGAGAGAAAGGCCGTATAGAATGACATCAGAATCCTTAAACACATCGCGCGAAGCGGCCTTGCTCTCGATTCAGTTTCTCATGGAAATGACCGACAAAATTCACTGGCGCACCGCAGGCCAGCGCGGCCCTTGGGCGGCTTGCATGGCAACACTTGTGCTGGCACTTGACCCCGCCTGCAAAGCTCGCAGGTTGCTGGATGTTCTGCCCGCAGGGCCCGCTCTCGACCAGACAGGTCTTGTCAACAGCATGGCAAACCTTGGTTATTTCAGCCGCACACTGCCCCTGCAAATGGCCGAGGTTGAAAACAGGTTGCTGCCCTGTTTGTTTGTACCTGACACACAACCGGACCACCCTTATGTGGTCCTGTCGCAATCGGTCACTGACATTACATTTTACAACAGCAAGACACACAGTATCGAAACCAGCCCAAAAAGCAAAGCCGCCGCATGGCCGTATGGTCATATCACATTTTTTTCTGCTTTTGATGCACACCGTCAAAGCACATCACGTTTTATGCGCAACGGCACAGACCGCAGCTGGTTTATATCGCTGATCAAAAGATTCTCCGGCACCTTCTGGCAGATATTGGCAACCTGCCTTGCCTTAAATATCTTTGCATTGGCGCCACCTATTTTTATCATGCTGGTTTACGACCGTGTTATCTCTCCCGCCAATGCAGCCGCTCTGCCCGCCTTGGCTGTGGGTGTTTCACTGGCGCTGATAGCGGAATGGGCGCTGCGCGATATACGGTCAGAGGGGCTTGCCTGGTTAACGGCACGACTTGACAACCTGGTCGGCGGACGTATTTTTGGTCATCTGATCGGCCTGCCTGCATCGATGATCGAGCGTGCATCCGTCGCAGCGCAAGTTGCCCGTATCCGCACATTTGAGTCCGTACGTGATTTTTTCAGCAGCGCCATGTTTTTATCTTTCCTTGAAATTCCTTTTGTTGTGATTGCCCTGGGGGTGATGGCTGCCCTGGCCGGAAAGCTGATTTTGGTGCCGTTGATTATGATGGCCGCTTATGCTCTGCTCTTTGTTATTATGCGCCACAAAATTAAAAGTGTTATCCGGTTGACAGCAAAGGCAAGCTCGGCGCGCCAGCAATTCGTGATTGAAACATTTGATAAATTGCGCAGCCTGCGCCTGAACGGGTTGAGTCAAGCATGGGATAGAAAATTTTCCAGCTTATCGGGCCGCGAAATTTTACTGAATTTCCGCCTCGCGTTTTTGGGCACAGTTGCCGAGACACTTGCCCATGCAATGACAGTGATGGCCGCCGTGCTGACTGTAGGGTTTGGCGTCACGCTGATCTGGCAAGGATACATGACAACAGGCGCGCTGGTGGCCTGTATGATTTTGGTCTGGCGTATTTTGCTGCCTTTCTACAGCCTCTGCACCATGATTCCACGCATTGAACAGCTGCGCAACAGTATCCAGCAGGTCAACATGCTGATGGATCTGGAAACAGAAACCGAAACAGCCGTAACCCATGCAAGCCTGCCCGCTTTACACGGCACGGTCACACTGGATAACGTTACCCTGCGATACGAAGAAGGCAGTGCGCCCGTACTTGAAGGCCTGAGCGTGATCCTTGCGGCTGGCAATATCGCCGCCATTAGCGGACGCAACGGCACAGGAAAAAGCAGCCTGCTGAAAATGATCAAAGGACTTTACCGGCCTGAATCCGGCAGCATCCGTCTGGATGGATATGACATCCGCCAGATGCAAGCCATGGAATTGCGTCGCCAGATTGCCTATGTGCCGCAAAAGCCGGATTTCTTTCCGGGCACCTTGCTGGAAAACATTATCATCGGCAATCCCTTTGCTACCTTGCAGGATGTCGAAAGCGCCCTGACGCTGGCGGATGCATGGAACGAAACAAAAGAACACCTGCACCAGATGATGGACCAGATCCACATGAGCCCAACACTGGCCGCCCGCCTGTCCCTTGCACGCGCCTATCTTCAGAATGCAAAACTGGTACTGATTGATGAATTGCCCAATACCGTTATGAATGGCAAGGCAGGGAAAAACCTGAAAACGTATATTGCACAATCTCGTGGCTTGCGCACCGTTTTGGTCATCGCGCACCGCAGCGATCTTATCGCACTGGCTGATACCGTTATCCACCTCAGCCGCGGTAAGAAACCCGTGACCGGCAAACGTGAAACCGTCTTGCAAAAATTGAAGGAGGCCGCGTAATGAACCCGGAAAAAAGAGAACAACAACTGCGCTACCTGTCACAGTCCATCCGCCTGACAGAAACCGCAAGCCCGCGACTGGTGCGTGCAACGATGACCGTTGTCAGTCTGTCTATTCTGGCTTTTCTGGGGTGGGCCGCCTTTGCCAATATCCACGAAATAGCACGCACACCGGGCGAGGTTGTGCCCAGCGGCTTCCAGCAGGTCGTCCAGCATCTGGAAGGCGGCATGGTGCGGGAAATTCTGGTGCAAGAAGGCGATAGCGTTCAAAAAGACCAGGTTGTGCTGCGTCTGGATGGCGCCGGTATTGAAACAGACCTGCGGCGCGCCCGTGAACAAGGCCTGACACTGGCCATGCAAGAAGAACGTCTGCGGGCCTTCATTGAAAAACGAGAGCCGGTTTTTCCGCCGGAAATTCAAGCCCGCACCGATATGCTGCGCGATCAGGAATCTTTCTTTGCCGGCATGACAAGTGCGCGGGAACGTGAGCGGGCGGTGATTGAGGAACAAATTTCGCAGAAAAAACAATCTATCGGTGCCTTGTCAGCCGATCTTGATACCGCCAGACAAAATTTCCGCATCGTCAGTGACCTTTACCAAAAACGGCTTGAGATGAACCGGCAGGGTGTCATGTCGCACGTTAAGCTATTGGAGACAGAACAAAGTTTTAACTTGCTGCGCGGCCAGATCAAAAGCACACAAAGCCAGATTGCCATGGCCAAAAGTGCCATCTCGGAATATCAGAACCGTCTGTCATCACTGGATGCCGATACGCTGGATGCCGCCAACCAGCGACTGGATGGCATTCTGGCAGCCCGCGGGCAAAATGACGAACTGATTGAAAAGCTGCAAGCCCGCGTGGCACGGCTGGATATTCGCGCCCCTGTCAAAGGAATTGTGAAGGGCCTGACCGTCAATACCATCGGCAGCGTCGTGCAAGCGGGCCAAATTCTCATGGAAATTATCCCAAGCGATGCGCCCTTGATTGTTTCCATCAAAATCCCGCCCCGCTACATCGGACATTTAAAGCCGGGGCAGGACGTACAGGTTAAATGCAGCAGCTTTGATTTTTCACGCTATGGCTCTGTACGCGGACGGTTGGATTACATTTCCGCCACCACCTTTTCTGCCGAAAACGGGGAGCGGTATTTTCAAGGCCGCGTTAATCTGGACCGCAATTATGTCGGCGAAGACCCGCGCAATACCGTCATGCCCGGCATGACAGTAATGGCAGATATTATTACAGGCGAAAAAACCGTGATGGGCTACCTGCTGAAACCCATCCGAAACGCTTTATCAACCGCATTTACCGAGAAATAGCTGTAGACAAAGGGGGAAATACGAATGTCCAACACACAAGGCAATACGGCAGAGAACACCGTTCATAAAACAACGCTCGCACGGGCAGAAATACGCTCTTCCGGATTTGAACTGATCGACACCTGTAAATTCAAGATACGCACCGTAGACCAAGCCCGTATATTGGCACATTTTGCCGCGGGCATGTTTCAAGACCCCGCACGAATGGAACCCGGCATCTACGAGCTGTTGATGAACGCAGTCGAACATGGCTGCCTTGGCATCGGACACGACTTGAAAACTAATCTGTTGCAAAACGGCACATGGGATACTGAAATTCAGCGCCGCCAGTCCCTGCCTGAAAACCGGCAAAAGAATGTGGAAGTGGTTGTGGCCCGCCGCACGGAAGGCCTGTTTGTGATTATCACCGACCCCGGCCCCGGGTTTGACTGGCAATCGTGGATGACAGTTGACCCTGCGCGCGCAAGCGACACCCATGGTCGCGGCATTGCGCGGGCCAAAGGCATCAGCTTTGACAGCATTGCTTTTAATGCAGAAGGAAACCAGGTGGCCGCACATACGCGCGACCTGCCGGAGCAAAAATGGTAAAAAGGTACCTGATTACTTTTTGGCCGCTTCAATACCTGTCAGAATAGCCTGACGCGCGGCATCCGGGCCTTCCCATTTTAAATCACGCACCCATTTACCTTTTTCAAGGTCTTTGTAGTGCTGAAAGAAATGCGCGATCTGTTCGCACAAAATCGATGGCAGATGTTCGTAGGAAGACACCTGGGCATAGAACGGAAAAAGTTCTTCGACAGGTACAGCCAGAATTTTTTCATCCATACCGCTTTGATCTTCCATCATCAAAACACCGATGGGGCGGGAGCGGATAATGGCACCGGACATAACAGGCAATTGGCCAATCACCAATACATCACAAGGGTCACCATCACCCGACAATGTATGTGGAATAAAGCCGTAATTGCCAGGATAGAACATGGCCGTGTGCAAAAAACGGTCCACAAACATGGCACCGGATTCTTTGTCGATTTCATATTTTACCGGATGCCCGCCCTGCGGGATCTCGATAATAACGTTCACGTCATCCGGCGGGTTCAGGCCGATGCTGATTTTGCTGATATCCATGGAAATACCCTCTTTGCACGTTTGGTCTTTCGCAGGCCCGATTCCGCGCGGGCTTCTGACATAAGACATAGCGCATTGGGATAGAACGGGTAAAGAGTTTTATGCTGCGCCGCCACATTTTTTGTGCCCGCGCAGCATACCCCCTTAATTTACAACGTGAACCAGCTGGCCAATGCGCTGGCTGACCAGCACCAGCATTTCCAGCTCTACTTTGGGCTGGTCGCGCAGTTCACCCACCAGTTGGTTGATCTTGCTGACCATTTCAACATGGCGGTCCAGCCACTGGTTGACAATCTTGCGGTCCACCTTTGTTTTCTGACTGACAGAGGAAAAAATCGCCGCCGTGATGGCTGCCTGGTGGATGAAATAATCATCCATCAACCCACCCATCACACGGGCTTGCCATGCATTCGCCGGCACAATGCCTGCGACCTGATTGCGCAACCAGTCGAGCCCCAGATGTTCCCCCACCATAAAGTATGCGGGTGCAATTTCAGCCACATCATCGTGCGATTTACGGCTGATGTTGACAATATCACTGGCGGAAGACAAAAGTTTGATCACCGCAATATCGTTGGCGATTGCGGCGGGCATTCCCCATTCTGTCAGCTTGCTTTCAGTCAGCTGGATAGATGCTTTGATACCCTCCGGCACCATCTGGCGGATGGATTTGCGCAGCACATCGATCCCCGGGCGGAAGGCTTCAATTTCAGTTGCCGCATTCAGGTTGTCACCGCCAAAACGCAAGAACCATGTGACCGCACGTTTCACAACCTTGAAAACCTCGTGCAGCGCAGAGATTTGTACTTGTGCAGGTACGCGGTTATCCAGCGCTTCGATCTTCTGCCAGATATCATTCAAACCATAAGCGCCCAGCACGATCAGGAAGGCTTTGACAACCTCGGTCGCGCGTTCTCCCGTTTTGGACATACGCGATGCCACAAAAACCGGCCCCATGCGGTTGACCAGCGTATTTACAACCTGCGTTGCAATAATTTCACGACGCAGTTTATGGGCGCGGATTTCAACATCATATTTATGTAGCGCCTTTGGAAAGTAATCGAACAGTAAAGGCTCCATCGACGGCGCATCCGGAATATCCGATGCCAGCACCTGTGTATACAGCGTCATTTTGGCATAGGATGTCAAAACAGCTGTCTCAGGACGGGTCAAACCCAGTCCGTCACGCGACAGGCGGCGGAACCCTTCTTCATCCGGCAGTCCTTCAAGCTCGCGCTTGATCAATCCTGCTTTTTCAAGGTCACGTACCAGTTCCGCTTGCAGGTTGATATGGTCTTGCGCATGAAGTTCCTGCAGGCTGAGAGATTGTGTCTGCTGATAGTTGTCATTTAACACCAAAGCAGATACGTCATCTGTCATCCCTTCCAGCAATTTATTGCGCTGGGTTTCGGACATTTTACGACGCACCATCACATCGCTCATCAAAATCTTGATGTTCACTTCATGGTCAGAACAATCTACACCGGCGGAGTTATCGATGAAATCTGTATTGATACGGCCACCGTGCTGCGCATATTCAATACGCGCCAGTTGCGTCACCCCCAGATTTGCGCCTTCGCCAATAACTTTTGCCCGCACATCCCGCGCATCCACGCGCAGGGCATCGTTGCTTTTGTCATCGGCATCCGCATGGCTCTGGCGTGCAGATTTGATAAAGGTCCCGATACCACCAAACCAAAGCAGTTCTGTCTCCGCTTTCAAAATCGCGCGGATCAAATCATCGGGCGGCATTGTATCTGTCTCCAGGCCCAAAAGTTTGCGCACAGCCGCCGATATTTTAATCGATTTTGCAGAGCGGTCGAAAATAGCCCCGCCGGATGACAACACGGATTTATCATACGCATCCCACCCGCCCCGGGCCTTGAACAAACGCTGGCGTTCGGCAAAGCTTTTCGCCAGATCCGGCTCCGGATCGCAGAAAATATGCACGTGGTTGAAAGCAAACTGCATTTTAATTTGTTTGGAAAGCAACATGGCATTGCCAAAAACGTCGCCACCCATATCGCCTACACCCACCACGGTAAAGGGCTCTTTTTGAATATCCTTGCCCATTTCACGGAAGTGGCGCTTCACAGATTCCCAACCACCCTTGGCGGTAATCCCCATCTTTTTATGGTCATAGCCGGCAGAACCGCCCGATGCAAAAGCATCTTGCAGCCAGAAACCTGCGTTAACGGACAAACTGTTCGCAATATCGGAAAATGTCGCCGTGCCCTTGTCTGCCGCCACAACCAGATAGGGATCGATATCATCATGGCAGACAACATCGGCAGGGCGCACAATTTTTCCCTTCACGTTATTGTCCGTGATATCCAGCAAGGATTGTACAAAAAGTTTATAACACTCGATACCTTCCTGCTGAAACGCTTCGCGGCCGCCTGTTTGCGGCGGTTGTTTGACGATAAAGCCACCCTTCGCACCGACAGGCACGATCACGGTGTTCTTGACCATCTGTGATTTCATCAACCCCAGCACTTCGGTGCGGAAGTCATCATGGCGGTCAGACCAGCGGATACCGCCCCGCGCAATTTCGCCCCCACGCAAATGCACAGCTTCAACCCGGCGTGAATAAACAAAGATTTCCACATGCGGGCGCGGCAGCGGTAGACCATCAATCTTTTTGCTGTCCAGCTTGAAGGCCAGGCAAGGTTTAAAGCTGCCGTCTTTTTCACGCTGGAAATAATTTGTGCGCAAGGTATTTTCGATCAACATTTTAAAACTGCGCAGAATGCGATCGTGGTCAAGCTTTTCAACGTCTTGCAGCATATCCAGAATTTTCTGGCTGGCTTGTTTTTGTTTGGCACCCGCTTTACCACCGGTTTTCGGGTCATGCAGGGCACCGAATAAATCCACCAAGGCACGTGCAATGGCAGGGTAGCCATTTAAAACCTGTTCCATATACAAACGACTGTAGGGAAAGCGCGCCTGACGCATAAAACTGACAAAGGCCCGCAAAACGGCAACTTCACGCCATGCCAGATTGGCCCGCAAAGCCAGCGCATTCAGCCCGTCATTTTCCGCCTGCTGATGCCAGACATGCAAAAAAGTGTCTTCAAAGTTCGCCTTCACGGCATCCAGATCAATACCGGGTGCGCCTTTTAGTTTAAAGTCATGCAACCAGATAGATCCTTTAACCCCATAGGGCTGAACTTCATAAGGCATTTCGGAATAAGAGCGCAGGCCCATATTGCCCAGCACCGGCAAAATATCGGAAAGAGGGACAGGCACGCCACGGTGATAAACCTTCAGGCGCAGCTCGCCCGGCTCCATATCTTGCAAACGGTAGAGATCGACGCGGATGTCTTCGTCCTTGCTGATCATTTCTTCCAGCTGGCGAATATCATGCACCGCGTTTTCAATACGGATCGATTCATGGTACGCCGTCGTAAAGGCGCGGCCGAAGGTAAAGGCCTGTTCTGCCCCCTTCGTTTTGCCATTGGCGGCAATCAACACCTGTTTCAGGCGCTCGTCCCATTCGCGCCCAAGTTCAATCAGCCTGTTTTCAATACCGGCTTCATCATAATTGCCTTCAACACCGTCATCCAGCAGCACGGTGAACAAAACACGTGCCAGCGGACTGTCATCCAGCGTGGTAAAATAATTCACCACGCGCCCGCGGTAGCCTTCTTCAATAATGCGCACAGCCTGCAAACGAAAGCGCGTGTTGTAACGGTCACGCGGCACATACAGCAGACAGGACATATATTGCTTCATCGGGTCCATGTGCGTAAAAAGCGCAATGCGCTGCTTGGCCTGCAGGCGCAAAATACCCAGCGACAGTTTTTCGACATCTTCGGATGTTGCCTGAAACAATTCATCGCGCGGCATTTTTTCAAGAATATGTTCCAGTGCCTTGGCATCGTGAGAACCACGGATAAAGCCTGCGGTTTTAATGGTTTCCGCAACTTTTTGACGTACAATCGGCACTTCATTGGTGCGGCAGGAGTAAGTGCTGGATGTAAACAAACCCACAAACAGATGCATTCCCTGTAACGTGCCGTCTTTGCCCATGATCTTGATGCCAATCGCATCCATCGGCACACGGCGGTGAACAGCTGCATATTGGTCAATCAGTTTACTGATCATCACCGGCCAGCGTGTGTGGGACAAAGCCTCGACCTTTGCATTGCTGATGCCGCGCCCGAAGCCCAGGTTTTGCCCACGGCGCAAAATACCCAGGTTGCTATCCGGCAAAAATTCGGAATGCGTATGATGCTTGCGGGAAGAAAAACGGTATTCGCGGTAGCCCAAAAAGGTAAAGTTATTGGCCTTCACGTATTGCAAAAATTCCTGTGTCTCGGCCACATCACCCGCAGCATGACCTTTGCCGAAACCATCCGGATGCGCCATAACTTCTTCAACTTTTTTCAACATCTGGCGCCAGTCACGCGTGGCATAGCGCACATCTTCCAGCGTCTGGTTCAGCGCCGCTTCCAGTTTTTCACAGGCATCCGCAGACAGTGTTTGTTCCAGATGCAAATGCACATGGGATTCAGCCATCGCCTCTTCCAGCGCATGATGCCCTGGGGCCACCTTCAGCAGTTTTCCGGCACGGTCGCGTTTTACATTCAAAATCGGATGCAAAAGCAAATCAATATTCATGCCCTGCCATGTCAGCTCTGCCGAAACGGAATCAATGATAAAAGGCATATCGTCATTGACGACCTGAACAACCGTGCAATTGGTACGGAAACCATCGCGCTTGCTGTCGGGGTTAAACACGCGCAGTTTATGCGCACCCGTTTTACGCTGTGCCGCCCAACCCTGCATGGATTTGGCAAAAACGGCCAGTTCCGCCGCCGTGCAGCCTGCCGCATCATCTTTGGGAATATGTGCCAGAAAAACATCCGTAAAGCTGCCACTGGATTTTCCGCTTCTCTTCACAACCTTTTTAGGTCCCGCTTTTTTCGGCGCGGCCGTTGTTTTTTTCGGGGCGGTTTTTTTATTGGCTTTGGACATGATCTTCCTGCTGTGTGTTAAGGCGGATAGCGAAGGTGACGCAGTATAACACAACCATTCTTCGATGGCGCGTTATTGCCTGCGGAGCATACCCCAAACCTGCCACAGACACCACCGAAGCAGTGCAACAAAAAAGCGCCCGAAGATACCTTCGGGCGCTTTTGCATTTCTGTAAAAACAGATTAGGCGGCTTTGAGTGTTTCTTCGCCTTTTGTCCAGTTGCACTGGCACAGTTCGTCTGTTTGCAGCGCGTCGAGCGTGCGCATGATTTCATCAACGTTGCGGCCAACTTTCAGATCGTTGACGGAAACGAAGCGGATCATGCCTTCCGGATCAACGATGAAAGTCGCGCGGTTGCATACGCCAGCATCTTCGTTAAGAATGCCAAGCGCGGTCGACAATTCGCGCTTGATGTCGGACAGCATGGGGAACGGCAAATCGCTCAGGTCTTTGTGGTTTTGGCGCCATGCCAGATGCACGTAATCAGAATCTGTGGACATGCCCAGCACCTGGGTGTCACGATCCGCGAAATCGCGGTTCAGTTTGCCAAAAGCGGCAATTTCTGTGGGGCATACAAATGTGAAATCTTTGGGCCAGGCGAAAACAACCAGCCATTTACCTTTGTAGGTTTTGTTGCCGATGGTTTCGAAAGCTGTTTTGGGGTCGGAAGAAACAACGCCTGTCAGGCTGAATTCCGGAAATTTTTGACCGATGGTGAGCATGGTTTAAGACACCTTTTCTTGGTTAGGGTTGGGGCGATGCGCAAGGCGCTTGGTGACCCGAAAATGGGGCGTGGCGGCCCATTTGTCAAGTTTTCGCAACGACTGTTTTACAATTTTAGGGAAAAAAGACCAAAAGCAATCAAGCCCCGCCTCCAGACGCAAGGACATGACCTGATAAGTCTTGATTTTTAAAATTATGTAAACTTATGGGGGTGCAACGTTAACGCCATATTCCTTGGCAATCTTAAACAAGCCACCCGAGAGGGTGGCACCGATGGCTTTGAACTTCCAGCCCGCGCCATCCCGTTCCAGCTCTCCAAAGATAATCGCATTGTCTTCGGAAGCATCTTCGGTCAGATCAAAATGCGCCATTTCTGTACCGGTGTCCTTGTTCAGGATCCGGATATAAGCATCCTTCACAAGACCGAAGGTCTGCTGGCGTTCTTCGGCATTGTGGATGGTGACGCCGAAAGCAATTTTCTCAACATCAAAGCCCAGGGCATCCAGATCAATCTCGACCACTTCATCGTCGCCGTCTGTATCCCCCACAGTATTGTCACCGGTGTGGCGAATAATGCCTTCGTCTGTTTCAAGATTGTTGTAGAAAATAAAGTCTGTATCACGGCGCACGCGCCCGTCGCGGTTGAGAATAAAGGCCGACAAATCAATATCAATCGGAAACCCTTGATTTTCAGCAGGTGCATTCCAGCCCACGCCAATCTGCACGCGCTTCATCGACGCATCCAGTTGTTCGAGGTTTACTTCCTCGCCTTTTTTCAGCATCGAAATCTGGCCAAAGGACCCCTTCAGGTCTTTTTCCGGCAACGGAGATTCCGGCGCAGGGCCCAATCCGGTTTCGGCATCCGGCTGTGCTGCCGGCGGAAGCTCTTGTTCTGTATCGGATGTCATCGAGACGGCCTCGCCCTCTTGTTACAGTTTGCTTTTTCTACGAGCCCTTGAGGGCTTGACCCCGCAGGCACTGTAACAGTCCCTGCATGTCCGGCGGAAGATCCGCCCGCAATGAAATTCTATTTTCGCTGATTGGATGAATAAATTCAAGCTGCGCGGCATGGAGTGCCTGACGCGGAAAATTATTCATGGCCGCGGCCACATCTTCATCAGCCTTGTGCTGGCGCAAAAACTTGGCAGGCGAGGATTTGCCGTAAACCGGATCCCCCACCAAAGGATGGCCTATATGCGCCATATGCACACGAATCTGGTGTGTGCGGCCCGTTTGCAAACGGCATTCCACGAGACTGGCCAAAAGGCCGAAGTTCTCCAAAACCTTGTATTCCGTAATCGCTTCCTTGCCGCCGCTGTCCAGTACTGCCATTTTTTTGCGGTTGGTCTTGCTGCGGCCGATTTGCGTTTCAATCCGCCCCTGCGTGGGGGCCGGCACCGCCCAGACAACGGCCTGATAAACACGCTTCAACGTGCGGGACGATAACTGTGCCGATAACCCCTGATGTGCGCGGTCATGCTTGGCCGCCACCATCAATCCCGATGTTTCCTTGTCCAGCCGGTGCACAATCCCGGGACGCTTGACCCCGCCAATGCCCGACAAACCCCCGTCACAATGGGCCAAAAGCGCATTGACCAGAGTACCATCAAGGTTGCCGGCGGCCGGATGCACCACCATGTCGGCAGGCTTGTTGATCACAATCAGATCATCGTCTTCATAAGCAATATCCAGCGCAATATCCTGCGCCTGTGGCAGGGCCGCAACGGGGGGCGGGATGACCACCACAAAAACTTCCCCGGCTTTTACTTTGCGCGACGCATCGGCCATGGGCTGCCCGTCTGCCGTGACCTGCCCTTCTGCAATCAGCGCCTGCAATCTGGCACGCGACATATCGGCAATATGGCCCGCCAGTGTCTTGTCCAGACGCTGGCCATGATCCGTATCCAGGGCTTTAACCGTGATGCTTTCCATGCTATCAATATACGTCAAACAAAGGAGCAATACCATGGAGACAGCAAAGCGCCCCGCCGCCCCGAAAAAGAAACAGCAGAACCTGACCGGTATCATCGGTGTGATGAGCGTTCTGATCGTGATCGGCCTGTGTCTGGTTGTTTATGGTATTGTTAAAAAATCCGGTAAAAAAGGGGATACTGCCCCCACACAAACCGCACAACAACAACCGCAATACCGTACCGTGCCGCAGCAACCGCCGCCGCCTGTTGCCAACCCCATGCCCAGCTTTGAAAACAACGCCGCTGCCCCCAATGGCATGAAAACCATTACCCTGCCTGCGCGCAGCCGCATTTTGCAAATATCGCCCTATGGCAGCGGTGTGGCCATGCATGTCAAAACCATGCAGGGTGAATTCATCTATTTCGTCAATACATCACAAGGCAAAGTAGAAGGTGCAATACGCCTTGAATACGCGCCGTTGCAGCGCCTTCAGCCCTCCGCCCTGCCGACACGCCGCTAAATAAACACCTTACGGCGTGGCGGGCACAGGGGCGTGAACAGCGGCCTGAATAGCTTTGAAAACAGGGCCTTCGGTCCATTCTTCCGGCCCGCTGAATGTTTGCAGCAAGGCACCATCGCGCCCGACAAGAAAGCTGATCGGAATGCCGCTATAAGGCCAATTCAGCGCGATCTGGCGGTCGGAATCCACATAAGCCGCCAAACGTTCCAAATTACGTTCTTTAAAAAACGCCATCACATCTTCAACCGGCACACGGTCAACGGATACAGCCACGACACGCAGGCCCTTGTCTTGCAACATAGCCTGAAGCTTATCCAGCGACGGTAATTCCGCGACGCACGGCGGGCACCATGTGGCCCAAAGGTTCACCAGCAAAACCTGCCCCTTGAAATCCTCCAGCGTCACAGGTTGGCCTTTTATGTCGTAAAATCGCACAGAAGGCAGTTTTTCAACCTCTGTTGCAGGTGCGGCTGATGTAACATCTGCGGGCACGGATGTCACCCCGGCATCTGCTCCCACGGGGGGGGCCAAAACCATCTGCGCTGCCTGCTCTTTTTTGCCGCCGGTTTCCATATCTTGCATGTCAGATGGCTGTATCTTTGGCAAAATGGTGTAATATAACAAAATCGCGCAAGCCATGGCGGAAAGCATCAACAGAATGCGGTGCTGCGGCTTCAAGGGCATGTCGGCTTCCTCCGGTCGATGGGTATAATCAAAAACGATACGGCGAGTATAGAGAGACGCATATGAGATTAACAGTTTTTTCAAAAACCCTTTCGCTGTGCCTGTGTCTGGGCATTGTGCTGGGCACGCTTGCAGGCTGTGGTATCAAACCCAGCTTTGTCGATCCGCCGCAAGGCGAAGAGCAAGATCGCTTCCCCCGCACATATCCCGACCCTGCACCTGAAAGGCTGATCCGCTGATGCTGAGCACCACATTCAAAAAAAACAAACTGCACATGGAAGGCGTTGACCTGCAAACGCTGGCAGATAAATACGGCACACCGCTTTATTGCTATTCCACGGAACAAATCACCAAAAATTTCAACGCCTACCGTGATGCCTTTGCGCATGTGACAGACCTTAAAAATGTCACCATCTGTTATGCCTGCAAAGCCAATAGCAATATTGCCGTCATGCAATTGCTGGCAGGTCTGGGCGCGGGTGCAGATATTGTATCCGGCGGTGAACTGGCGCGGGCACTGAAAGCAAAAATCCCTGCAAACAAAATCGTTTTTTCAGGTGTGGGCAAATCAGCCGAAGAACTGGAAGACGCGATCCGCCGCAACATTTTCCAAATCAACGTTGAATCAGAAAAAGAGCTGGTGCTGATCAACGATATTTCAGTACGCCTCAAAAAACTGACCTCCATCGCCATTCGCGTCAACCCGAATGTGGATGCAAAAACCCACGCCAAAATCACCACGGGTAAAAAAGAAAACAAATTCGGCATCGACATCGATAAAGCACCCGCCCTGTACAAAAAAGCGCTGAAGATGAAAGGCGTGGCAGCCGTTGGCGTGGCTGTGCATATCGGGTCACAGCTGACAACATTGGCGCCGTTCGAGCGGGCCTATAAACGCGTGGCGCAACTGGTCAAAACCCTGCGCAAACAAGGTAACCTGATCACGCGTGTGGATTTGGGCGGCGGCATTGGCATTACCTACAAAGACGAAACACCGCCGGAACTTGCGTTCTACGCCCTGATGGTGCGCGATGTGATTATGCCGCTGAATGTTCATATCGTGCTGGAACCGGGCCGGTCTATTGTTGGCAATGCCGGTGTTTTGCTGTCCCGCGTACGCCACGTTAAAGAAGGCCGCAACAAAAAATTCCTGATCCTTGATGCCGGCATGAATGACCTGATGCGCCCGGCACTTTACGATGCCTATCACGCCGTGCAACCGCTAAACAAAAAAACCGGCAGCACAAAAAACGTAAAATACGATGTGGTCGGCCCTGTTTGCGAAACGGGTGATACGTTTTTAACAGGCGAAAGCCTGCCACCACTCAAAGCAGGTGACCTTGTCGCCCTGATGTGCAGCGGTGCTTATGGCGCAGTCATGTCATCCACATATAACACCCGCCCGCTGGCGGGCGAAGTGATGGTTTCCGGTAAAAAATCTGCACTGGTGCGGCGTGTGCAATCTGTGGCTGACATGATCCGTCAGGACATTGTACCAGACTGGATCAAGTAAGCGGTGCGGCGGCAACTGGCATATTTCTGGACACTGGGGTGGAGCTTTATCACCCTTTTGCTGGAGCGTGCCTGGAGTAGTTTCTGGCCCCTCCTTTCAATCCTTGCCGTCTTTGCCGCACTGTGCCTGACAGGCATCATTTTTATGTTCGGCAAAACAGGCCATACAGCTCTGCTGCTGATTTTTATTGCCTCTGCCGTGCTTTCTGCTTTTTATCTGGGCGCAGGTTTTCGCTGGCCCAGACGCCGCGACGTGGAACGCTGCATCGAAGCGGAAAGCGGCCTGCGCCACCGCCCGCTGGAAATGCAGCACGACAAACCTGTTGATGGCACATCCGATGCGGCGCTGGCACTGTGGCACAAACAACAAAAAGCATCGCAAAAATTCTGGACACGTTTAAAAATCTGGCGGCCGCGCCCCGATACAGCGCAGCAAGACCCTTACAGCCTGCGCCATGCAGCGCTGCTTTTACTGATCATCGGCATTGTTGTATCGCCAGATGGTTTGACCACGCGCGTCAAAGACGGCTTGCGTCCGCCGCTGGAAATTTCCCTGCCCTTTGCCAAAGTAGCCTTGGATGTCTGGATTGAACCACCTGCCTATACATCGGCAGCCGCTGTTTTTCTGGCGACCGCACAACAAGGTAGAACAGCCGCAACGAAAGCCACGGTGCCCGTCAACAGCACGCTGAAAGTACGCATTGCCAAATCCACCTTCGCGCCGCGCCTGTCCATCGGTGACACAAAGGGCTCGTTCACCAAAGCCGGTGACAATAACTACACGCTGGAAATGCCCCTGACAAAAAGCGGGGATTTGACCATCAAACAAGGATGGTTTTTGCCTGTTGGTAAATGGCCCATCACCGTCACGCCAGATACTGCACCGGAAATCAGCATTTTACTGGCGGCCCCGAAAGAACGCGGCGGCATGAAAATCACCTATAGTGCCAAAGACGACCACGGCATTACATCGCTGCGCAGCACCATTCGTCCCGTGAAAACGGATGACCCCTGGATCAGCCCGGATGAAACCATTTGGCTGGATGTGCCCTTCATCCGCAATTCCAGCCGCGATTCAGAAAACTTTACCATCAATCTGGCAGCACATCCGTTGGCCGGCAGCCTGGTGCAAATGGTGCTGACCGCCGAAGATGATGCGGGAAATGTGACACACAGCGCGCCGCAAGTCTTTTTGTTGCCGGAACGCACCTTCAAACACCCGACCGCCGCGCGACTGAATGCCGAGCGCAAGCGCCTGATGATGTTCGATGACCCGCTGACCACGCGTATCATCGCGCGCACGCTGGCCGATATTGCCAACCGCCCCGCCCTGATCAATGAAGACAAAATGGTTTTTCTGGGACTTGTCATTGCCGTCAAACGGCTGGGGTATGACAGTGACGCAGAATCAATCAATTCCGTCGTACAGCTTTTGTGGGATTTGTCCTTGCAGCTGGAAGACGGCGGTATGGCGCGCGCGCAGGATGACCTGACAGAAGCCCTGCAACGCCTGTCGCAGGCCTTGAGCGACCCCAATACGCCCAAAGAACAGCTGGAAGAACTGATACAGGATGTAAACAACAAAATACGCCATTACATGCGCGCCATGGCCAATGAAATGCAACAACGCGGCATGTTGTCGCAAGACAACAAGCCGCAGGCATCGCCCGAAATTACCCAACAGCTGATGAAGCACATGGACATGGAATCGCTGATGGAACAAATGCGCCAGATGTCTGAAGGCGACACGCGCGAACAAATGCAGCGCACGGCAGAGTTTTTGAAGAATGCCTTCGAAAATATGGACATGGACCGCATGGAAGAAATGCAAAAGCAGCAACAAAAAACCATGGAACAGCTGCAAGCCCTGCAAGACCTGATCCACGCGCAGCAATCACTGGTGGACAAAGCCCACAAAGCACAAAATGCGCAAGAGACCAAAGAACTGGCCCCCGAACAAACCAGGCTCCGCAAAGACCTTGGCGACATCATGCGTCAATTGGGCGAAAAGATGGAACTGCCCGATAACTTCGCCGACGCAGATCAGGATATGAAAGCCGCGCAGGAAAAGCTCGCGCAGGGCAACCAGCCCGATGGTGCCAAATCTGCCAAGGATGCATTGGATCACTTGCAACAAGGCATGGACAGCATCATGAAGCAAATGGCCGAGCAGATGAAGCAGGTTATGCTGTCTTTCGGCTTCATGCCGTCACAGGGAAATTTCCGCGAAGGGGCAGACCCGCTGGGCCGTGGCGGCAAAGAAGAAGGTCAGGGCATGGAAAGTGATGTGCGCCTGCCCGATGAAAGTGAGCGCCGCCGCGTACAGGACATCATCCGTGAATTGCGCGGGCGGTCCAACAATTGGGAGAGACCAAAAATTGAGCGGGAATACATCGACCGCCTGTTGGACACCCTCAACTAAAAAAAATTACGCGGCGAGTGTATTGCCGATACGCTTCGTAATTTCTTCCAGCGTGAAAGGTTTGCTGATCACTTCATGTGCCAAACAATCCAGATTGTGTGCGCGCTGACGCTGGTTGGCATATCCTGACATCATCAGAATTTTTGTTTGCGGATAATCCTTGCTGACCTTCAAGGCCAGTGCAATACCGTCCAGATCCGGCATCACAATATCTGTTAACAACAGGTCATAGGTGCGCTTGCCAAGTGCTTCCAGCGCGGCATTGCCATCCGGCACGGCGGTCACAGCATAGCCTGCGTAATTCAACGCACGTTCAACAAACTGGCGCACTGAAGGTTCATCATCTGCCACCAAAACCCATTTTGGCTGATCGCCTGTGTCTGCTGTTGTCATGTCAAATACCTCTAAGTAAAAAAAACAAAAAAATTAACGTGCGTTTTGACCGAAACTGCCGCCCTTGACCCTGATCTCCACCGTATTGCCGCCTTCGGGTACATCGGTAAAACTCAATTCCAACGGCACGGTCTCGCCAGATGCCAGCACATGATCCTTTGCACCCACATCCCACTCTTTCAAAAAAGCACCATAAGGCCCGCGCAAAACAACCTCTATGGCAGGATAGGCAATTTCTGCCCCTGTGATATTGGATATTTTGCCAATGACACTCAAAGCATCTGCCCGTCCCGCTTTCTGTTTTTCAGCAGAGATTTCCGACAGGTTCAACCCTTCGCCCGGTGCGCGCAACGTCACGCCGGAAGCTTCATAGAGCGCGGTCATCACTGGCCACTGCGCAATGATGGGCCCGCGCAGCAAAAACAAGGCACTAACAGATACAAATGCCAGCAGCAAAAACGTGCACACCCCAAATGCATTGGCACCCATGCCACCCGGGCGGTAATCCATGACCGGCATATCAAAATCTTGAGGGATGGGGGCAATCGCGCGCGATGATCCATCGTCCGTATCCGTGGCATCGGCATTCTGTGCCTCGGCCAGTGCCGCTTCAAAAGAAACATCGTCAGCACTTCCCGCAGCAGCGGCTTCTTCGGCCAAACTCTCCGCTGTTTTTACCTGCGCTTCAAACCACGTGTTGCCACATTCTGTGCAACGCACCACGCGCCCACCCTTTGCCAGATGTTTTTCATCCAGCTTATAGGTGGTCTGGCACTGGTCGCAGGTGAGAAGCATGATCTTTCGCGTTTTTGTTTTCGATAATCAATTCACAGAATGCACAAATAAAAGTAGCGCATGATTGGGAATAAGGATAGCATGGAAACCGTTAATTTTTGAATTTTTTGTTTTGCCGCCCATGCGGTAAATAAAGGAACAAGCAGATGGCTTTGGTCAGCTTTTCGAACGTGGGTCTGCGCTATAGCACCGGTCCTGAAATCCTGAACGATGTCAGCTTTTCACTCGAAAAAGGATCGTTCCATTTCTTAACCGGTGCCAGTGGCGCGGGCAAAACATCCTTGCTGAAATTACTCTATCTGGGCAAACGCCCTACCCGCGGCATCGTCACCATGTTTGGCGAGGATGTGACGCGCATGAAGCGCGAACAACTGCCCGCCATCCGCCGCCAGATCGGCTCCGTGTTTCAGGATTTTCGTTTGCTGGCACATTTGTCTGCCTATGACAATGTGGCCCTGCCCATGCGCATTGCGGGCGTGCCCGAAGACCACACACGCCGCAACGTGACCGAGCTTTTGCGCTGGGTCGGCCTTGGCGAAAAAATGGAAGCCAAGCCCCCGACATTGTCCGGCGGAGAACAGCAGCGCGTGGCCATAGCCCGCGCAGTGATTGCCCGCCCAAAATTACTGGTGGCCGATGAGCCCACAGGCAACATCGACCCCGAAATCGGCATGAAGATTCTGCTGCTGTTTGAAGAACTGAACAAGCATGGCACCACTATTATTATTGCCACGCATGATGCCGATATTATCCGCCGTTTTGGCCACCCCGAAATGCGCCTGCAGGATGGCACACTGATTATGCCGAAATCCGGCGTGAAGGCGGCATAACATGACCCGCAAAATCTTCCAGAAATATCAATACGACATCGCACTTGAATCCGGCGTGGGCGCCAATCTGGTGTCATGGGCCACGGGGTTGATGGTGTTTTTTATGACACTGGCGATTGCCGTCAACATCGGCCTGGCCAGCATAACCGATAACTGGGTCGCGGGCCTGTCCGGCAGCCTGACGGTTGAATTACAACCGCCCGCCCCGGCAGATGGCAAAGAAAAAGTAAGCGACGAACAAGAAAAAGCCTTCACAACACTGGCCGAAAAGATAGCAGCCCTTGGCGGCACGCACGCAGGCGTGACAGCGGGCCGCGTTTTAGCGCAAGAAGAAGTGCTGAAACTGATCGAACCCTGGCTGGGCACCGCGATGCCCGCCGATTTGCCGCTGCCTGCACTGATTGACCTGACACTGGCACCCGATGCCGATACCGCCGCACTAAAAAAAGATATTCTGGCGATTGCACCCAAGGCAACAGTGGATACACATGATGATACGCTGAAAGATGTAACCACATTGGTCAATACCGCGCGCTTGTTTGTCATGCTGTTGTCTGGCGTGATTATGCTGCTGGCGATTGTGGCTATTTCCGGCATGGTGCGCGCCAAGCTTGCCATTCATCATCAAGAAGTTGAAACCCTGCACCTGATCGGCGCGCATGATGAATATATCGCCCGCCAATTCCGGCACCACACATTGAAAGGCACGCTGAAAGGCGCGGTGGCCGGTGTCGCCGCCATGTTGCTGACGCTGTATGCCATTGGCCAGATGACCCGCACGATCGATTCAAGCCTGCTGCCCGATTTGCACCTGACAGAGAAAGACTGGGCACTGCTGGTTGCCGCACCCATTTTGGCAGGTGCCTTGATCGCCCATCTGACCGCACAAAAAACGGTCATGAAAGCATTGGCGAGACTGGACTGACATATGCCGCACCGATACAAAATCAAAAGGCCTGCACAGGCCGTTATCATTATTTTGCTGCTGGCCGCTGTCTGGCTGGCAGGGCTATATGATTTTACACGCACCATCTTCCGCGATGCCGCCGCAGCCACCAGCGCCAATGCCCTGCAAACGGGCGAAGAACTGCGCGCAGACGACAAACTGCAGGCCATCGTCGCCCTCACCGGCGGCAGCAACCGTTTGCAAACAGGGTTTGACCTGCTGGAACAAGGCCGCGGAGAAAAACTTTTTATCTCCGGTGTGTATCAGGGCGTAGATGTGCGCGAACTGATGGCACAATGGAAAGGCAGCGATCATGCCGATCTGGATTGCTGCGTCGTCTTGGGCTTTGAAGCTGATGACACCATTGGCAATGCCCGCGAAACTGCCGAATGGATGGAAAAAGAAGGCTATACCAGCCTGTATCTGGTCACCGCCCATTACCACATGAAACGCGCACTTTTGGAATTCCAGCGCGTGGGCAAAACATGGCAGATCCGCCCGTGGCCCGTGGTGCCGGAAGGACTGGACATGAACAACTGGTGGCGCGACAGCCGTTATCGCAGCCTGATTATCCGCGAGTATAATAAATATCTGGCAGCACTTGTCATGCCGCCACTGAACCGCAAAAAAGCCTGAACAGAAAAACAAACCGCCGAAAGACGATCCTTATGAACGCGCTGCGCTCCATCTTGTTTAACCTGCTCTATGTATTCGGCTCCTTGTTCTGGAGTATTGTTTTGATGTGGAGCTTTGCTTTCCCGCCGCGGCGTTGCACAGAAATTATCAGTAAATATTACGCAAGATATATTACATGGATTGAAAAGCACATCATGGGCCTGACGCTGGAAATACGCGGACTTGAAAACCTGCCCGAAGGCACACCGTTCATCATCGCAGCCAAACATCAATCTGCCTACGAAACGCTGAAGCTGCCTTTTATGGCCCGCCTTAACTTTCCGGTCATTATCCTCAAAAAAGAACTGACGCGCCTGCCCGTCTGGGGCTTGTACCCCAAACGCATGGGGCTTGTGGCGATTGACCGTAGTGCCGGCCTGTCTGCCATGAACGAAATTGCCAAAGGCTGCCGCCTTGCCATGGAAGATGGCCGCAATGTGATTATTTTCCCGCAAGGCACGCGCGTGGCCCCGGGCACAATTGAGACCTACAAACCGGGCCTTGCCAAAATCTACAAAGATTTAAAAGTGCCCATCGTTCCCATGGCCTTGAATACAGGGGTTTTCTGGGGCCGCAATGCGTTTTTCAAAAAGCCGGGCACGATTGTTTTTGAATTTTTGCCGCCTTTGGCTGCGGGCCAACCGCCACTGCACGTCATGCGGGAGCTGGAAGCCGCACTGGAAACCGCCAGCGATAAACTGGTGCAAGAAGCAGGCGGCCCCGCCCTCGGCACCGTTGCCCCGCGTACAAAAAAACCGAAAAAGAAATAATCGTCCAAATATCTGCTTTTAAACAAAAGCCTTCGCTGCGGCCAGCAGGCGGGCATTGTCATCCTTGGTGCCAACCGTAATGCGCAGGCATTTGGGCAGGTTATAGGCACCCATCTGGCGGATAAAAATTCCCTGTGCTTTGAGCGCCAGACGAATGTCTTCGGCCTTGTCGCCAAATTCGACCAACACAAAATTGGTCACGCTGGGCCAAACTTTAAAGCCCATCGATTGCAAACCGGTTGTCAACTGTGTGCGGCCATTCGCCGTCATATCAATCGTTTTTTGCAAGAAATCCTGATCTGCCAAGGCAGCGATCCCTGCCGCTTGTGCAGGTGCGCTGACATTGAAAGCACCGCGCACACGGTTAATCACGCCGGCGACTTCTGGCGGGAAATAGCCCCACCCCAGACGCACCGCAGCCAGGCCATAAATTTTAGAGAATGTGCGCAGCATGACGGTATTGTTACCAGCAGCCACAAGTGTGCTGCCGTCTTCGTAATCCGGCGCATCGACAAATTCGGCATAAGCCGCATCAACGACCAGTAAAACATCGGATGGCAAACCATCGCGCAGTTTTTGCATTTCGGTTTTGTTCAGGTAACTGCCTGTCGGGTTATTGGGGTTGGCAATCAACACCACTTTTGTTTTGGGCGATACATTGGCCAATACTGCGTCTACATCGGTGCGCATATCCGTCTCGGGTGCAGCAACAGGTGTGGCCCCCACCGCTTTGGCCGTGATGGGATACATCAAAAAACCATATTGGCTATACAGCACTTCATCACCCGCGCCCGCATAAGCGCGGACAATCAGGGAGATCAATTCATCCGACCCTGCCCCGCAGACGATATGATCGGCATCAATACCATATGTTTTGCCAAGGATCGCGCGCAGTTCTGCCGCCGCACCATCGGGATAGCGGTGCAGATCACCGGCAGCAGCCAGATAAGCCTCCCGCGCCTTGGGGCTGCACCCCAGCACGTTTTCATTGGAGGCCAGACGCACAGGATTTTTAACCACATCCATTCGGCCTTCACCGCCCACATAGGGCTTGATGTCCATAATACCAGGTTTCGGCAGAGGCTGAGGGCCGGCTTGAGCGGGCACAGTATGGGGGGTCGATTGCGTCATGGCTTATCTCCTGCTGTTCGGTTCACTCTGGAGAGCGGTTTGGGCGCTGTCAAGAAGCGGCGGCGGCCTCTGCCCTCTGTCACGGGCGCGCCGACAAGGGTGCCCGCGTAAAGTTGTTTAACCGCCTCGACCACATTCACGCCGCCAAAGGCATTGAAAAACCGCTGGCCCAGCTTTTCCCAGACGGGTGCCGCCGAGAGCATGAGCCGCGAGGCAGAGGGCGGCACAAACAAAGCCCGCTCCGTACGCTCCGGAATAAACATATAATCTTTGAGGATCTGGCGGATCTGACCGACAGAATACGGCGCGCCATGACCAAAGGGCGTATTGTCAAACCGCGCCCAGATGCCGGTGCGGTTGGGCACGATCAGCACAAGGCTGCCCTGCCCCGTCAACACGCGCCATGATTCCCGTAATATATCATCAAGACTTTCATATCCTTGCAGGCCATGGACGATGAGCAATCGGTCCACCGAATTGGTTTCAATCGGCAACTCTCCTTCGTGACATAATGTCACCAACCCTTTTTCACCGGGCGGCCAATAAACGGCCCCTTGCTGGGCGGGCATCACTGCCACCACCCGCTCGGCCTCGGCCATCATCGGTTTTAAATACGGGGTGGCATAACCAAAACCCACCACGCGCTGGCCTTTCACATCCGGCCAGAAACGGCGCAGATGCTGACGCAACAGGCGCTGCACCACACGGCCCTGAACACTGTCATAAAATTCTTTTAAATCAATTGCTTTTGTGTGCATATTTAAAGCAATTCCTGAAGAATGGGGATCAACGGAATATCCGCAGGCGGCATCGGATATTTGTTGAAGTCTTTGGGATAAACCCATGCAAGGCCTTGATGTTCATGCGCAGATACCGCCCCCTTCCACACACGACAAACATAGAGCGGCATAAACAAATGGAAAGCATCATAACGATGCGATGCAAAAGTTAAGGGGGCCAGACAAGATTCTGCTGTATCAATCCCCAGTTCTTCTTTTAATTCACGGATCAGGGCCGCTTCCGGCGTTTCGCCGGCCTCGATTTTTCCACCGGGAAATTCCCAAAGGCCTGCCAGATTTTTTCCCTCTGGCCGCTGCGCCAAAAGCACGCGCCCGTCACGATCAACCAAGGCCACCGCCACCACGTGCACGATTTTATCGGGCACGGCGGGCGCTGGCGCGTCTATCGCGTCAAAACAGCTCATTATCAGTTACTTGGCGTGTTTGGCTTATGTTTGGCCACAGCGGCAACCGGGGCTGCGCCGCTGCCGAGATAATCTTTCAGAAGCTTTGGATAAACCTCTGACAACAAACGCGCATCCAGCAATGCGCCGTGGCCGTTTTCATCCCGTTCCTTACGGCTGACGCCATAACGGTCCAGCACCTTATCCAGCGTGGCCGCTTTTTCACCAAACATGGTTTCGGACCAACGGCGCACATTCACCCACTGGTCTTCGGGAATTTTAGGCTGGCCGGCTTCTTGCAACTCGGCATTCATAAAGGCGATGTCGAGGGTATATTCATCTTTGGTGCGGCAGGTGATGACAACGGTTGAATCGCCAATAAACTGACGCAGCTCGGCCGCCACTTCCGCAAACAAGGGCTTGTCCTTCACCGCTTCATTGGTGATACCGTGGATTTTGCTGTTGTCTTCTGGAATATCGCGACCCGGGTTGATCAGGGCATAAAACTCGCGGCCTGTCGGACGCTGGCCCATCATTTCAACAGCGGCAATTTCAACCATGCGGTGGCCTTCGGCGGTGAAGAGCCCCGTGGTTTCCACATCCAGCACAATTTCGCGTGGACGGTTGCCTGATTTGTTGAATACGCGCTGCATAGCCATAATATATACCCCTTTGAAACCAGACCGTCAATTTATCAATAAATAACTGAAACAAAAGCAAAAAAAGAAGGGGAAAGGCTTAAACGCGCTTTCCCCTCCGTATCAATTACTCCGCAGCGTCAGCCGCCACAGGCTTGCCTTCGGCATCAAACAGCTGGATGCTGGCTTTGCCACGCAGGTCCGCCAGCAGCTTCTGCAAGGCTTCCTGCCCCAGTTTGTTGCGGATGGCACCGTCAACTTCCGCCAGTTCCGGAATTTTACGGTCACGGGCTTCTTCGACTTTAATGACGTGATAACCGAACTGGGTTTTCACAGGCTCTTTGGTATAGCTTCCGGCTTTCAACTTGAAAGCAGCGTCGCTGAATTCAGGCACCATTTCTTCGGCAGCAAAGAAACCAAGGTCGCCGCCATTTTTCGATGTCGGACCTTCGGAACGGCTCTCGGCCAGTTCTGCAAAATCCTTGCCGGCATCCAGGTCTTTGATTACCTGCTTGGCTTCGACTTCTGTTTTCAACAGAATGTGGCGGGCGTGGATTTCTTTTTTACCTTTGTGTTCTTTTTTGAACTTGTTGTATTCCGCCTTTACCGCGTCATCGGACAATTTGCTTTTCAGCATTTTTTCGATGTACATCTGCTTGCTCAGCTGACTGCGCAGGACGTCAAGGCGCTCTTTATATTCTTTGCTCTCGCCGATTTTGGCATCAACCACAGCATCATCGATCAGCTTTTCATCAATGATCTGGTTCAAAACCATGGGCATCAGAGCCTTGGCATCGTCCCCTTTGATCGGCAGGGTTTCAAGCGCGGTCATAACATCCTTTTTCAGGATTTTGTCACCATTGACAATGGCCATCACGCCATCTTCTTTTTTGGTTGCGCCGAAGCTTTCTTGCGGGGCAATCACGGCGCAGGCCATCAATGTGGCCAGACCGATTGTTTGCATGTTGCGGATCAATGACATTCCATATTCTCCTATAAGGGTGCATTTTTGCGGGGATATTCTGACGACATATAAGGCGCTTTTTAAGCCCTTGGCAAGGCGTTTTCCGGGACAGAAAACCACATGCCATAACTCTGCGAAAATGTTGACTTAACGGTTATATAGGTTATATGTCATGTGACCCAGACAACAAGGATAGAACAAAGATGTTTTCGGCACTGACGCGCACCATGTTCGGCACCCATTCCGAACGGATTTTGAAGACCTATAAAAAACGTGTGGACCAGATCAACGCACTGGAACCCACCATTCAGGCCATGACCGATCAGGAACTGGCCGCACAGAGCGACGCTTTCAAAACCCGCCTTGCCAATAACGAAACACTGGATGATATCCTGCCCGAAGCTTTCGCAACCGTGCGCGAAACCGCGCGCCGCCGTTTGGGCCTGCGCCCCTTCGATGTACAATTGATGGGCGGCATCGCCATGCATGAAGGCTACATTCCCGAAATGCGCACGGGTGAGGGTAAAACACTTGTGGCCACCCTGCCCGTATACCTGAATGCCCTGACAGGCAAAGGCGTACATGTTGTCACCGTCAACGATTATCTGGCGGAACGCGATGCGGAATGGATGTCCCCTGTTTACAAATCCCTTGGCCTGAGCGTTGGCGTGATTGTCGCCAATTTGTCCGACGAAGAACGCCGCGCGGCCTATGCCTGCGATGTGACATACGGCACCAACAACGAATTCGGTTTTGACTACCTGCGCGACAACATGAAATTCCGCATGGAAGACATGGCCCAGCGTCCCTTCCATTACGCAATTGTGGATGAGGTGGATTCCATCCTGATCGACGAAGCCCGCACCCCGCTGATTATTTCCGGTCAGGCCGAAGACAGTGCCGAGCTGTACCGCAGCGTTGACAAAGTTATCCCCCACCTTAATCCCGATGATTACGAAGTGGACGAAAAAAACAAAACAGTTGCGCTGACAGACCACGGCAACTTGCACGTTGAAGAAGTGCTGGAGAAACTGGGCATCCTGACCGAAGGCGGTTTGTACGATGCCAATAACATCGCCTTGGTCCACCATGTCAATCAGGCCCTGCGCGCGCATAAAATGTACAAGCGCGATGTGGATTATATCGTCAAGGACGACGCGGTTATTATTATCGACGAATTCACGGGCCGTATGATGGAAGGCCGCCGCTTCTCCGAGGGCCTGCACCAGGCCCTGGAAGCAAAAGAAGGTGCACGCGTGCAGCACGAAAATCATGTGCTGGCATCAATTACCTTCCAGAACTATTTCCGCATGTACCCGAAGCTGGCCGGCATGACAGGTACCGCCATGACAGAGAAAGACGAGTTCGAGGCGATTTACAACCTGCGCACCGTTGAAATTCCCACCAACCTGCCCGCCGTGCGCGAAGATCACCACGACGAGATTTATCGCACCGCCGAAGAAAAATACGAAGCGATTGTCCGCCTGATCGAAGATTGCCGCAGCAAGGAACAGCCTGTGCTGGTCGGCACTACCTCTATCGACAAATCGGAAAAGCTTTCCAAATATCTTAAAAAACTGGGAATCCAGCATAATGTATTGAACGCACGCTATCACGAACAAGAAGCGCAGATCATTGCGCAAGCCGGCAAACCCGGCGCTGTAACAATTGCCACCAACATGGCCGGCCGTGGGACGGACATTAAACTGGGCGGCAACCTTGAAGCCCGCGTGGAAGAAGAAGTCCCCGCCGATGCTGATGAAGTCACGCGCGCACGCATGATTGACACCATCCGCAAGGAAATTGAACAAGCCGCCCAAAAAGTAAAAAGCGCAGGCGGTTTGTATGTTGTGGGGTCCGAGCGCCATGAATCCCGCCGGATTGACAACCAGCTCCGTGGCCGCTCTGGCCGTCAGGGCGATCCGGGTGCATCGAAATTCTTTATCTCGCTCGAAGATGATCTGATGCGTATTTTCGGCTCTGAAAAGATGGACATGTTCTTGCAGAAAATGGGCCTGAAGCAGGGCCAGCCGATCATTCACCCGTGGATCAATGCGGCCATTGAACGCGCGCAGAAAAAAGTGGAAAGCCAGCATTTTGACTTCCGCAAAAACATCCTGAAGTTCGACAACGTCATGAACGACCAGCGCAAGGTGGTCTATGAACAGCGCCGCGAAGTGATGACATCCGAAGACGTATCCGAAATGGTGCAGGATATGCGCAACGACGTGATTGACGGCCTGATCGACAGCGCGATCCCCAACGGCAGTTTCCCCGAGCAATGGGACGCACAGCTGCTGAAAACCGACAGCCAGCGCCTGCTGGGCCTGAGCCTGCCGATTGAAGACTGGACCAAAGAAGAAGGCATTGATGCCGAAACCGTTGCAGAACGTATCCGCAATGAAATTGAAAGCCGCCTGTCAGAAAAAGAAAAAGTGATTGCGCCCGAAGACATGCGCCGCCTGGAAAAAGGTGTCTTGCTGCAAATCCTCGACCAGACATGGAAAGAGCATTTGATGGAGCTTGATTACCTGCGCCAGGGTATTTTCCTGCGCGCCATCGGCCAGAAAGACCCGCTGAACGAATATAAATACGAAGCCTTCGCCATGTTCCAGCAAATGCTGGGCACGGTGCGTGAAAAAGTCACCAGTGCGCTCTGCCTGATTGAACTGCACGCAACAGAAGCACCGCCCATGCCGCGCCTGAAACAACCGCAGCACACCATCCTCAGCCGTGGCGCGGATCCGGCAGACATTCAAAGCACGGAGCCAAAGCCCTTTACCGGCCCCACTTTTGACCAGAACGACCCGTCCACATGGAGCAAAACGCCCCGCAACGCGGCCTGCCCCTGTGGCTCCGGCAAGAAATACAAATACTGCCACGGTCAGGCAGGTTGATTCGCATCATCACGCTCCTGTGATGGCCGTGACCACACATAAAAAAACGCCTGTTTTTACAGGCGTTTTTTTCATGTTCCCGCCGCAAGGATTGCGCATTAACCTGACGTTTACTTTTATTTGCTACCTTTTAATCATCAAGACGATTTTTCGGACAAGCGGCAACGCGACATCCGAGGGTGTGTGATACTTCTCCAAATTGCGAAATTCGGCCCGCCTAAAAAGCGGGCCACTTTTTTGCATTTGGTGTTGCGTGCTTACAGCTTGAAGCTGCGCGGTGGCGCTTTTAATTCGGCAACCGTTTCGGCAGGAAGATGGGCCTGCAAGGCTTCTACGGCCGCGACCATATCCGGATGTTGTTTTTGTACGGCCTGAATGGCCACGGTCTGAATATGGCGCAGTCCCTTATCCACTTCAACTTCCAGTTCTTGCAAGCTGCTTTGCACCGTTTGCATTTTTTCGACCGCTTTATCCAGTTTTTTCATGTTGGAATAACTGGTGAAAATGCCTGCAAAATCGCTGACCATATCCACAAACAAATCCAGATTATTCTCGGACTGCAATTCAGCCGCTATTGCAGGGTCCAGCTTCTCTGCACTGCGCAACTGTTTGTTCAAATCTGTCAGGGCCGCGCCGGCCGCTTTGATATGATCCGCCGCTTCATCGGTCTCAAGATAGGACAACAAGCTGATACCGGCGTTATTGCTCGCCATGTCAAACATCTCGTAATCGCTGGCATCCTTGGATTGACGTATGGCAGACGCGACCGCCTGTGTGGCCGTTTCTGTTTTGTGACGGGTGATGCGTAAATCCATATAATGGTCGAGCAAGGTCTCACCATTTTGCATTTTCGACAAGCCAAATTCACCCAACTGGCGGTATACGTCTTCCGCAGCTTTGCGCTGGGCGAAATCCTTGCTGGCAATTTGCGTATCCAGCTTGCGCACCTTGCGGTCAACCAAGGCAATTTTCGTGGCCTTGGTAAAAGCATAGGTCAGCTTGCCCCAAAGGCCTGCCGGTTTGTTTGCCTTGAAATCAGCAGAGCGTACGGCCAGTGGCGCGCGTTGTTTATTCAGCTCTTCCTTTTCCGCGTCCAGCACACGCGCTGTATCGAGCCACGACTGGTGAATGTTTTGAATATGCGCCATGAAAAACTGTTGCCTCTGACAGCGGAGCTGCGGCACACCCTCAACGGCACCACATCGCCTTGCGGAAATAAATAAATGTATATCCATTCTAGGCGGGGCAATTGTTTATGTCAATAAGGTGCCGTGCAAAGGGTTGATTTCAAAGATCAAATCCCCGCCAACACCTGCTTCACAGCTTTCTGCCACCCCCGATAAAGGCCGCTGCGCATGTCTTTGGGCATTTCAGGCGTGAAAGTACGCTCGCACTGCCAGGCAGCAGCAATGTCATCCACCGATTTAAAAATCCCCACATGCAGCCCCGCCAGATAGGCAGCACCCAATGCCGTGGTCTCGATAATTTCGGGCCGCAAAACGGGTTTATCCGTCATATCGGCAATAAACTGGCAGACCCAGTTGTTTTTGACCATGCCACCATCCACGCGTAATTCGGTGAAGGGTTTTCCGGCATCTTCTGTCATGGCCTGCATGAGATCTTCGGTCTGGTATGCCTGTGCTTCAAGCCCTGCGCGCACCAGATGTGCCGCAGTTGCGCCACGTGTCAGGCCTGTAATAGACGCGCGCGCATGGGGATCCCAATAGGGCGCACCAAGTCCTGTGAAAGCGGGCACCAGATAAACACCGTTGTTATGCGGCACAGAGGTTGCAATGGCCTCTGTCTCCGCCGCCGATTTTAAAATCCCCAGACCATCACGCAGCCACTGGATAGCAGCCCCCGCCACAAAAATGGAGCCTTCCAGCGCATAACAAATTTCGCCATTCAGGCGGTAGGCCACCGTTGTCAACAAACGGTTTTTGGAAGGCTTGAACGTGCCGCCGATATTCATCAAGGCAAAACAGCCTGTACCATAGGTGCTTTTGACCATGCCAGGCTGGAAACACGCCTGCCCGACGAGCGCTGCCTGCTGGTCACCCGCCATACCTGTGATGGGCACAGGCGCGCCCAGCAAATTGGTGCGGCCAAATTCCGTGCTGTTGTCTTTAACATCCGGCAGCATGTTGCGCGGAATATCCAGCAGCGCAAGCAATTCATCGTCCCATTCCTGGGTGATAATATTGTAAATCAATGTGCGCGATGCATTGGTAATATCCGTTGCATGGACGCGGCCTTCGGTCAGGTGCCACAGCAAGAAACAATCTATCGTACCAAAAGCAAGCTTGCCGGCATCTGCCCTTTCACGCGCACCTTCTACATTGTCCAAAATCCATTTAATTTTCGTGCCGGAAAAATAGGCATCCAGCAGCAGGCCGGTTTTGGCGGCAAAAGTTTCTTCATGGCCCGCCTTGCGCAGATCATCGCAAATGTCGGCTGTACGGCGGTCTTGCCAGACAATGGCGTGATAAAGCGGTGCCCCCGTTTCGCGGTCCCAGACAATCGTGGTTTCACGCTGGTTGGTAATGCCAATTGCCACGACATCTGCCGATGTAATGCCCACGGTGTTTAAAACCGCGCGACAGACGTATTCGGTATCTTGCCAGATATCTTCTGCGCTTTGTTCCACCCAGCCGTTTTCGGGATAAAACAATGTTAATTCTTTTTGGCTGATACCGTTGATCTTGCCTTTGTCGTCAAACAAAATGGCGCGCGTGCTGGTGGTGCCCTGGTCAATGGCCATGATGTATTTCGTGGTCATGCCTTGCTCTCCTTCGGGCGGGCGTAAATTTTCTTCAGCAGTCTGGCAATTTTCTTTTGTGTGTCCTCACTGACATGCAGCCCCAGTTTGGACCGCCGCCACAAAACATCATCCAGCGTCATCGCCCATTCAATCGTGGCCAGATAGCGGATTTCGGCTTCATAGACATGATCGCCCAAATCCTCGCCCATATCGGACAACCGTTTGCAGCCGCGCAGCAATGTGCGCACGCGCGAACCATAAGCCCGTGCCAGACGAAACGCCAAAGCTTCAGGCAGCCAGTTGAATTCACGCTTCAACGTTTTCAAAAACGTATCAAAATTCGCGCCCGATGTTTCCGCGCCCGGCAAAGGGGCATCCGCCGTCCAATTACCGCCGCCCCGGCCCAGCGTGGCCACAACTTTTTCGCCCACATGTTCAGACAATTTGCGGAAGGTTGTGATTTTGCCTCCATAAATTGACAAAATTGGCGCGCCCTTGTGTTCTTCCAGATCCAGAATGTAATCGCGGGTGACCGCTTTGGCATCCGTCTCGCCATCATCCACCAGCGGGCGCACGCCGCTGTACGTCCATTGCACTTCGTCTGGTTTGATCTGGTGACGGAAATACTGGTTGACGGCATTACAAAGATATTCAACCTCTTCCATCTCGATCCGCACTTCATCAATATCGCCGTGGTATTCAATATCAGTCGTGCCGATGAGGGAATATTTTTTCTCGTATGGAATCACAAACACAACGCGGCCATCACCGTTTTGCAAAATATAGGCATGATCACCGGGGTAGAGTTTCGGCACAATGATATGGCTGCCCTTGACCCAGCGTACCTTGTACTTGCCAATATCCGCAGCGCCTGCCAGTTGCAGGGTTTTACCCACCCAGGGGCCTGCCGCATTCACCACCATGGCGGCATGGACCTTATAGGTTTCATCCGTAATGTTATCGTGCAGCGTCGCCGTCCAGCCATTGTTTTTGGCATGTTTGGCCAGATGCACACATTCGGTGCGTGATAAAATACTGGCCCCTTTTTCAGATGCATCGACCGCAGCCAAGATAACAAGGCGTGTATCTTCCACCCAGCAATCGGCGTAACTGAAGCCACGCTTGAAAATAGATTTCAGCGGCTGACCCAAACGCGTACCCGGGAACATATGCCCTTGCGATTTCGGCAGACTGCGCCGCCCGCCCAGATGGTCATACAAAAACAACCCCATGCGAATGAGCCACCACGGGCGCAGCTTGTTATGGTGCGGCAAAATAAATGTCATCGGCCAGATAATATGCGGGGCCGAACGCAAGAGCACTTCACGCTCCTTCAATGCTTCGCGCACCAGACGGAATTCGTAATATTCGAGATAACGCAAGCCGCCATGGATCAATTTGGTACTGGCAGAGGATGTGGCGGAGGCCAGATCATTTTTCTCGCACAAAATAACAGAAAGCCCGCGCCCGGCCAAATCACGCGCAATGCCGGCGCCGTTCACGCCGCCGCCGATCACCAAGACATCTGTTTCCCTGATTTTTGTCACAAGTCCAACATCGCATTAAATTTAGTAACCGCCTGATATAAAAGCGGAAGCGATGCGGCAAGGCAATAGTTTTATGCGTATCACCACGCATAAATTAGTCAGAATCAGTATCTTCACCGTGTAACATGCGTGCATCGCGCCGTTGCAGGGCACGTTCCAGCACCTGACGCACGGTATCTTCTTGCAAGGGCTTGCTGATAAAGCTTGCCGTATCCGGCACATTCAGCGACCTGCCATCCGACAAGAACGGATAACCGCTCATGTACACAACATTCGTGGCGGGGCGGCGCGTGGCAAAAATTTCGGCCAGTTCCACACCGTCCATTTCCGGCATCACCACATCGGTCAGCAGAAAATCTATATCGCCTTTAAAAATCTTTTGAAGCTCCAGTGCGTGATTGCCGTTGGAAGCCGCGATGACTTTCATCTCGAACCCTTCCAGCATCAAGGCCAGTACGTCACGCAATTCCGGCTCATCTTCCGCAAGCATAATGGTACGGCCCCGCAAAGACGGTAAAAGATCCGCTGCCATGCCCCCCGCCGTGGCGCGTGCGGGAACGGCTTCGGGCAAATACACATGCACCGCCGTGCCATCGCCCGGATGCGTGCGAATATCAATCGCACCTCCCAGCTGATCCACGATGCCATAGACAACAGACAGCCCCATGCCTGTGCCCTGCCCGCGCAGCTTGGTGGAAAAAAATGGCTCAAACACGCGCGGCATCACGGCAGGAGAAATACCCGTACCGTTATCAATCACCGACAGACGTATAAAATGCTGCGTGCCTGCACGCGCTTGAACAGAAACAGGTAAAGACCCTGCCCCGCAGCGCATACAAGACACCTGCACCATACCGCCCATGGGCAAAGCATCGCGCGCGTTCAGGGCAAGGTTGAGAAGCACTTGCGTGATATGGTCGTCGCTGGCCTCCACCCAGAGGGGGTGGTCGGGCACGGTCAATTGCAGTTCCACCCGCTCCCCGAACAAGGGCTGCAACAAGACGGCATTCTTGCGCAGGCTTTCGGCCACATCCATGTGGTCCACAATACCAATTTTCTGCCTGCCGAAGGCCAGCAATTGCCGCGTCAGGCCCGCACCGCGTGCCGTGGACAGGCGAATACGGTCCAGTTGATCCACCGTCAGTGTCCCTGCTGCCAGTTGCTTGATGGCAATTTCGGTATAGCCTTCGATAATAGATAAAATATTGTTGAAGTCATGCGCAATGCCGCCTGCCAATTGGCCGAGGGCTTCGAGTTTTTGCGATTGCGATTGCGATTCCATATGTGCCTGCACTTGTATGTCAGACGTATCGCCGGCTTTGTCGAAGGGCTTTTTTTCGGACATGCGCTGCACAATCTTGGGTTGTTATATTTTCATTATCAACCCTAAATTGTTTAAAAAACATTAAGGGGCTGAAATTAGATTTCAGCCCCTTAGGATGTTTATGCAGTGCCTTGTGGCTTTCAAGCGGCCTTGCAGGCCGGTTTGTCCTTGAAGCGCTGTTCGGCCACGCGGTCTGCCGCCAGGCTCATGGAAACGCCGTCTTGTTCGGCGCGCATGGCAATCATACCCACTGTTTCGGCGATTTTATCCACGTGTTGCAATACGAGCGCGCGGTCATACGCCTTGCCGGTTTTGCGGGCCAGATATTCGTAGTACACGCTGATCACGCCACCGGCGTTGATCACGTAGTCAGGTGCGTACATAATTTTACGGTCACGCAACATATCACCATGGCGTGCTTCGGCCAGCTGATTGTTGGCAGCCCCTGCCACCACTTGCACTTTCAGGCGGGACAGTGTGTCATCATTGATGATGGCACCCAATGCGCAAGGGGCGAAAATCTCGGCATCTACGTCGTAAATCTCGTTCAGCCCCACAACAGTGGCGCCAAGTTCCGATTTTACAAGGTCCAGTTTCTCCACCTGCATATCGGTTACGGTCAAAACCGCGCCGTCTTTCGCCAGCAGTTTGCACAGGTTGTAGCCGACGTTGCCAAGCCCCTGCACAGCGATTTTAACGCCTTGCAGGTTGTCTTTGCCCAGACGCAAACGCGCCGCAGCTTTAAGACCGGTGTAAACACCCAGCGCTGTTGTCGGTGAAGGGTCACCGCTGCCGTGGCTTTCGCCTTCCATTGGAATACCCACCACGGATTCTGTTTCCATGTGAATGTTCATCATATCTTCAACGGTCGTGCCCACATCTTCGGCAATAATGTATTTACCTGCGAATGTATTCACCGCACGCCCCATGGCGCGCATCAGTTCAGGTGTTTTGATCTTGCGGCTGTCGCCGATGATGACGGACTTGCCACCACCCAGCGGCAGGCCGCTGATGGCTGCTTTGTATGTCATGCCGCGCGACAGACGCAGCACATCGTTGAGTGCCTGTTCATCATTATCATATGCCCACATACGGCAACCGCCCAGCGCAGGGCCCAGATGTGTATTGTGCACGGAGATAATCGCGCGCAAACCCGTCTGCGGACACTGAAAGAAAGACACTTGTTCGTGCTGGTCGAATTCCTTGTGGCTAAAGACAGACATGGCATACTCCTTCGCGAGAGATGTAATTATTCATTTATGTTTCCGATGTGACATATCCACCCTGCCTTTGCAACAAACTTGCGCCGCAACATAAAATTGCTGCACTGCGTTTTTCGGCAAATTAACCGAAAGTTTCAAGCCGGACTGAAAATGTAAAAAAAAATATCACAAAGGCAAAGCTGCGGCGGCGCACAAATGAGCACCGCTGAGACCGGCTTTTCAAGCGCACCTTCCCGAGTCTTTTGCGAACCTCTCGCAATAACTTTTTAGGGGACGATAATTTGATCGTCGCGCAATTTCGGCGGAATAAATTCACGCGGACCGCCGGCAGATACAGGGCGCGGCGGGAAACGGCCCATGCTGATCAGGCGGTCATACATCACAATGGCCCCTGCCACGCCGACATTGACGCAGAATTTCATGGGGATCTGGATGGCATGGTCACACCGTGCCAGCATTTTGGGGGATACGCTGCTCATCTCTGCGCCCAGCACATAAATCGCGCGGGTCGGGTGGCGGAAGCTTGGCAGCTCCACCGCATCGGGCAGCAATTCAACGGCCACCACCGATGTATTTTCCGGCAATGTCATGTCATCGACAGAATTGAAATTATAAAATGGTACATGACCAAAAGCGCCCGAAGTATCTGAGCTGCGCATCCCGTGCAAATCCACCGGCGTGTCGATGGTATAAAAAAAGCTGGCACCGAAAGAATGCGCCGAGCGCAACAGATTGCCGATATTCATCGGCTTGGAAATACCTTCCACGCCAATGCCGAAATAACCACGTGTCATCATACTTTCAGTTCCGCCAGTTCTTTGTAGAGGTCGAGCGCTTCCGGATTGGCCAGTGCCTCGACGTTTTTAATATTGCGGCCATGAATAATATCGCGCACAGCCAGTTCGGTGATTTTGCCGCTTTTGGTACGCGGAATATCCGCCACCGCAATAATTTTTGCCGGCACATGGCGCGGGGATGCCTGTTCGCGCACGGCTTTTTTGATTTTTGTGGCAAGGGCCTCATCCAGCACGGCGCCAGCTTGCAGCACCACAAACAACACCACGCGCACATCACCGTCCCAATCCTGGCCAACCACAATGCTTTCGCGGATGCCCTCGATTTGCTCCACCACACGGTAAATTTCGGCCGTGCCAATGCGCACACCGCCGGGGTTCAGGGTTGCATCCGAACGCCCGTGAATGATCAGGCCACGGTTTGCGGTCCATTCACACCAATCGCCATGGCACCAGATATTGGGGAAGCGCGCGAAATAGGCACCTTCGTATTTTTCGCCGTTATCATCGTTCCAGAAAGACACAGGCATACAAGGGAATGGCGTTTTGCACACAAGTTCCCCTTTACCAATTGTCATGGGCTTTGCATCATCGTCAAATACATCCATATCCATGCCAAGGCCGGGACCTTGAATTTCACCGCGATAGACCGGGGAGAGCGGATTGCCCAGCACAAAGCAAGACACAATGTCTGTCCCGCCGGAGATAGACGCCAATTGCACCTTGGGCAAAATCGCGTCATAGACGTAATCAAACCCTTCGTGCGACAACGGAGAGCCTGTGGAGGTCATAAGGCGTATGGTGGAAAGATTTTCACGGTCCGCCACCTTCACGCCGTTCACGCGCAGCGCATCAATGTATTTGGCAGAGGTACCAAACAACGTGCAGCCGTATTTGCCCGCATAATCAAACAACGTATAACCATCCGGATAAAACGGGGAACCATCATAGAGCAACAACGTGGCTTCAGATGCCAATGCCGTCACCAGCCAGTTCCACATCATCCACCCGCAGGTCGTAAAATAGAAAACCTTGTCGCCCGCTTTGACATCGGACTGCAACTGATGCTCTTTCAGATGCTGCAGCAACGTACCGCCCGCGCCATGTACAATGCATTTGGGCACACCGGTCGTGCCGGACGAAAACATGATGTACAGCGGATGATTAAAATCAAACCGCGGAAAATCAATGTCCGCAGCTGCAAAGCCCTGCATAAAACCATCCAGCGGCACCACATCCAGCCCCGCCAGATCAGATTTCAGATATTGCACCACCACGGTTTTTTTCAGGCTTGGTAATTTCGCGGTTACATCGCGGATTTTATCGCGGCAATCAATCTGCTTGCCGTTGTAATAATACCCATCGACCGCAAACAAAATATTGGGCGCTGTCTGGCCGAAACGGTCCAGCACACCCTGCACACCAAAATCGGGGGAGGCAGAAGACCAGATCGCCCCCAGACTGGTCACCGCCAGCATGGCCATGATTGTCTCGGGCATATTGGGCAGGTAGCCTGCCACGCGGTCGCCGACGGTGACCCCTTCAGCGGTCAACGCCTGACGCAACTGACTGACACCATCGTAGAGTTCTTTGAACGTCACTTGACGCTCCACTTTGTCTTCGCCTTTGAAGACCATGGCAATGCCGTCATCGCGGCGGCGCAGCAGGTTTTCGGCAAAGTTCAATTTTGCATCAGGGAAAAAGCGGCCGTCCTGAAAACGCTTGCCCGCTTTGAAAACGGTTGTGCCCTTGTCACCAATCACGCCGCAAAAATCCCAGACCCCGGACCAGAATGTTTCCTTGTGTTCCACCGACCAGCGCCAGATATCGGTATAACCACCCGTCACCCCCACATCGGCCATAAAGGCTGCCAGATTTGTGCGGGCCATTTGTTCGGCGGTCGGCGTCCATTTCAGGGGCGCGGTTGACGTATTTGCGTCTTGAACAGGATGGGCTTGTGCGGGCATGGGGCACGGCTCCTTCGTCAAAATAAACCAAAATAAGCGGTGTATAAATTTTCTGGGCACATCATACATGCGGCCCCCCTGCCAATCCACACAGAATCTGGCGTTTTACGGCAAATACATGGCTTTAAAAGGGTGCTTTTGCTTGCCTTTCCCCAAGCCCCTGCCCAGAATGGGCCGGAATCGATATCTGATCATCTGCACAAGGGAGTTTCACCATGACACCAACCCGCATTCTGACCGCCACGGCACTGGCCGGTATCCTGACACTGGCTGGCATCGCCGGCACAGCGGAGGCCGCGAAAGACAAAGCCGCGAACGAAAAATGCTATGGCATCGTCAAGGCAGGGCAAAATGACTGCCACGCCCCCGGCCACAGCTGCGCGGGCAGCGGCACCGTTGACAGCGATCCTGCCGAATGGGTCATGATGCCCAAAGGGTTGTGCGAGAAGCTTGTAGGCGCCTCTCTAATGGCGCCTGAGGCCCCTTCCGATGCCACGCCCACAGAAGTACCAGGCGTATCCGAAGGCCACACCGAGTAAACCGGAAACCGACAGGCCATGGGCACCCCACCTTCCCCCCCGCAAGACACCACACAGGCCTGGCCTGCGCTGATGCAGGCGGCGCAGAACGGGGATGCCGTGGCCTATCGCCGGTTACTGGGGGAAATCAGCCCTGTTATTAAACGGTTTTTACGCAGCCGCCTGTTTTCAGACACGGCACTGGATGATTTGCTGCAGGAAATTTTGCTGGCCATTCACACTGCCCGACATACCTACCGGCCTGAACAGCCGTTCCAACACTGGATGTTTGGTATCGCCCGCCATAAATTGATTGATTATTTCAGAAAACAAGGCCGCCTGAACGCACGCGAAGTTTCCGGTGATGATCTTGTAACTTTTATGGCAGACCCTGCGAATACACCTGAAGAGGCCTTGTCTTACAAAGATATCCGTCAGGCGTTGACGCAACTGCCCGATAAACAGCGCCGCGTGATGGTCCTGACCAAGATCGAAGGCTATTCGATGGCAGAGACCGCAGCAAAACTCGGCATGAGCGAAACCGCTGTCAAAGTCACCGCCCACAGGGCCTATAAAAGATTAAAGGAGTGGCTGATCGCCTATGGATACACCTGACGACCTCATCAACGATCTGACCCGTGACCTGACGCCGGTAAAGCCTATTGCTTCACTGGCGCGCCGTGTCTCTGTGCTGTCGGTCATCGGTTTTATGCTGACGGTGGGTGCTGTTTTTGCCCTGCAACGCGTGCGCCCCGATTTTTCCACCGTCATGGCAGACCCCGACTATGTGATCGAGGTTTTGCTTTTGCTCTTCGCGGCAATCCTGAGCGCGGCGGCGGCGGCGGTTCTGGCCGTGCCGGATACACGCCTGCGCGCTTCCGTCATTTTGCCGCTGGCCGCCGCACACCTCATCTGGATATTTTTGTTGCTGAAAAGCGCTTATATGGCCTTGATGCTGGGCACGCCGCACATGGCCGGTGAAAACAATTGCGCGACCGACCTTGCCCTTCTGCTGATCCTGCCGCTGGGCCTTGGCGTTTTCAAACTCATAAAGGCCTCCCCCGTATGGCACGGCCTGGCAGGCTATACGCTTAGTCTGTCAATGGTGACCTTTGCCGCCACCGCCATGCGGTTTTTATGCCCGAATGATACAGCTGCCCATTTGCTTTTATGGCATTTCCTGCCTGCGCTGGGCATTGCAGTTTTCGGCTTTTTTATGGGCTGGATTGTTTTTGCAAAAAAAACGAAAAAAGCCTGAAACCTTTTGCTGTGGTGTGACGAATAGGAGGGAGACAGGGGCCTGCTGGCCGCTGTCTTTAACCCAAAACACCTTTAACCCACAACAATGACAAGGATACACAAATGAAAACCCAAAAAATTCTTTCCGCTGCTGCACTGGCGGCTGTTTTGTCGCTCTCTGCTGGCATTGCCATGGCAGAGACGCCTGCATCTGAAAAATGTTATGGCGTGGTCAAAGCCGGCCAGAATGATTGCGGCGCAAACGGCCATAGCTGTGCCGGCCACGCAACCAAAGACGGTGAAGCGGCTGAATGGGTACTGGTGCCCGCAGGCCTTTGCGACAAACTGGTCGGCGGCACCACAGCCAAGCCGATGAGCGACAAAAAATAAAGATTTACACCACCGCCGCCGGAAGCCAGAACACCACTTCCGGCGGCGTATTTTTTAATGGATTTTTAAATGCACAAGATTTTCAAACAACTGCTTGCCATTGCCACATGCAAAATCCGCTTTGCCGAAAAGTATCTGGGCCCCGTGGCCTTGCTGGCCATTCGCTTGCAGGTGGGGCTTGTGTTCTGGCGGTCGGGCATGACAAAATTTGCCAATCTGGACAGTGCGCGCACGTTGTTTGAATTTGAATACCTGCCGCTCTGGCAGGAAAACCATGTCAAAACCATTCTGGGCCTTGATATCCCCTTCCCTGTGCCCGATGCGGGCTTTGCCAGCATGAGCGCGACAATCACAGAGCTGACCTTCGCCCCGCTTCTTATGCTGGGCCTTGGCAGCCGTATGGCAGCCTTTGGCATTTTTATGCTGACGCTGACGGTTGATATGTTTGTCTACCCCGGTATGATCGAACATGATTACTGGATGTTGACCATGGCCGTCATCATCGCACTCGGGCCCGGAAAAATATCGGCTGATTACTTTATTCGTCAAAAATGGATGCCGCAGGACGGCAATGTATCATGCAAAAGCTAACGCCTGAAAAACTGAAACACGCCAAAACCGGCATCGGCCTTCGCAGCGGGCATATGGCAGATATTCTGGCCACACAGCCGGATGTCGGCTTTTTGGAAGCGCATAGCGAAAATTATTTCCGCATTGGCGGCGTGCCATTTGAAAACCTGATGTGTGCCCGGGCTGATTACGCCATCAGCCTGCATGGTGTTGGCCTGTCACTGGGCTCTGCCGATGGTGTCCGCGAAGACCATGTGCAAAAGCTGAAAATACTCGTAGATCTGGTGGACCCCGTGATGGTATCCGAACATATTTCGTGGAGCGGCATTGGCGATGCGGCCCTGCCCGACCTTCTGCCACTACCCTTGACGGAAGAAGCCCTGGATATCACCTGCCGCAACATCACCCATGTGCAAGACACACTGGGGCGCATAATTTTTGTTGAAAACCCGTCTTGCTATATCAGCTTTCCGGACACAGGCATGACTGAGCCCGAATTCATCACCCGTATTATCCAACGCACGGGCTGCAAGCTGCTGCTGGATATCAACAACATTGAAGTCAGCGCACATAACCTGGGCTATGACCCGCTTGCCTATATCAATGCCCTGCCCACCGGTATTGTGGGGGAGATGCATCTGGCCGGCTACCAGATCAATACCGTTGGCGGCGAAGATGTGTATATTGATGCGCATAACAATCCGGTTTACGATAACGTCTGGCATTTATACGATGCCGCGCTGGCCCGCTTTGGCAATACCCCCACGCTGCTGGAATGGGATGCCGATTTGCCCGCACTGGATGTGCTGCTGGCCGAAGCCGCCAAAGCAGATACGCACCGCATGACACACAAGAAAGACCCGTCACATGCCCAAAAAACTGCCTGATACACAGCACAATATGCTGCACCAGTTGATTGCGCAGGAAAACGGTGACGGGCTGGACATCACGCCGCAAAAAAATTTCAGTATCTATCGCAATAACGCGCGCCTGCTGTTGCGTGACTTTTTAAAAGACACCTTCCCCGTCACCGCCAAGCTGGTGGGCGATGCGTTTTTTGAAACGGCTGCGCGCGATTTCATGCAGGCCTTCCCGCCACAAAGCGGCGATATGAATGGCTATGGCGCGGATTTTCCTGCCTTCTTACAACGGATGCCCGGCCTGCAACCACACCCTTACGTGCCCGATATGGCACGGCTGGAATGGGCAGCACATGATGCCTATCTGTCCCCCGTCAAACCTGCACTGACAGCCACAGCCCTGTCCGCCGCAGCGGCAGACCCGATGGCCCTGAAACTTTATATCCAGCCACATGTATTCCTGCTGCGCAGCGGCTGGGATATTGCCGGCCTGTGGCAGACGATTACCGAGGCCGGCGAGAATAACCTGCCCGAAATTACCCTGCAGCCCGTGGAAAGCTTTACCGCCGTCTATCGCGATGGCCCGCAGATCGGTTTGTGGAGCCTGACGGAGGGCGGCTATACCTTCATCGAATACCTGCAGAGCGCGCCGGATTTCCCCACAGCAGCCAGCGCCGCCATGGCGGCAGAGCCTGATTTTGCGCTCGATCTTTTCCTCGGCACGCTCGTTCAGCAAAAATTCCTGACAAAATAAATGAAATACGGAAAACAAGCCTCAAAATTCGTGTTTTCTTAAAAAAAACGCTCTGCACGGCTCTCCCAAAAGGGGATCACCGCCCCCCCATATACCCAAACAGAGCAAAAATGGTTGTTTTACTTACGTTTTGGGGAATATTGCGGAAAAAAGCACCCCATAGTTGCAAATGAGAATGATTTTCAAAAACTGTCATTTTGGCCATTTTTGAAACTTTCTTCTGTTTTATTGCACTGCAATAGCTAAAAATTCTAAAAACTTTCATTTTTTTTTAAGTTTCGTGCATTTTTCTCTTGAACACAGAATCATATTTTCCTATAAAAGACTTACACACCCTCTATTACCGCCGTTTGTCCGGAGAGCCCTTAAAAAGTTCTCCGGACTTTTTTTGTGCCCTGCTCTAGGCATTGCCCGCCAGCAGGCATAGACTGCGCAACATGACACTGCCCCTCTCCGTTTCTTTCGGCATTATTGCCACCGTTTTTCTGACATCTGTGCTCTCGGGTATTCTGGGCATGGCGGGCGGTATGGTGTTGATGGGGGTGCTGGTGGCGCTGCTGTCTGTCCAGCAGGCCATGATCCTCCATGCCATTGCCCAGTTCTTTGCCAATGGCAGCCGTGCCTTTATCCACCGGCAACATATCTATACCAAAACCCTGCTGCCCTATTTCGCGGGCATGGGCACCACCTTCTGCATTTTTGCCTTCATCGCCTTTGTGCCGCCCAAGGCAGTCGTCTATCTGCTGTTGGGTGTGGGGCCGTTTTTATCCTTTATGCTGCCCAAGAACCTGCAACTGAATTTTACCAGCCCGCGGCAAGCCTATGCCTGCGGGTTTATCACGTCTGGCTTTCAACTGACGGGGGGTGTTTCGGGGCCCTTGCTGGATATGTTCTTCCAGACACGCACCCTCACCCGGCATGAAACGATTGCGACCAAGGCCTTTACGCAGGCTGTCTCGCATATTATGAAGTTTTTGTATTTCGGGTTTTTGGTATCAGACCTGTCCACAGCATCCGCAGGATTGCCGCTGTGGCTGTACATCGGCGTTGTGCCCATGGCGCTTTTGGGCTCGCATACATCCAAATTTATTCTGGCACGCATGACAGATGTGCATTTCTACCGCGCCACACAAGCAGCACTGTTCATTATCGGCAGTGTGTATTTAACGCGCGCCGCTGTGATATTGCTGACCGGCTGATTAAATGATCAACCACCCGCCATCGGGGCTGCGGCTGCCATGCCCAGCGATTGCCAATCCCACGACATAACAATCAACACGATGTAGACAACATGCGTCAGGTTATGCGCTTCCTGATCTACGCCAAAGGCCCACCAGTATTGGAAGTGTTTATACGTCCAGCCGTTCTTTAAAACCAGCGCAGCCTTGGTGCGGTCAATGGCGGCATGGATAAAGAAATCAACAATGCCCAGCCACCACAGCTTGGGCGCAAAAACAACGACCAGCATAAACGTAAACGCCGCATGAATACCGGCATGGATGGCCAGCGCCTTCATGCCTTCACGGCTCAGCACGGCTTCCTTGGCCATGGCCAGCCAGCCGGTTTGCAAAAAGAAATCGCAAATCACCTGCTTGGCGCGGAAGGCAAGATAGAGCAAAAGAATATCGACCAAAATCATCTGTAATGCCTTTTATAAGAATACAGCCCATTGTAAGAACGCAGCAAGAGCATGACCAGCGCCAAGGTGCCGCATTTATCATAAACGACAGGTTTTTAAAGAAAAGTGGCGTGGTGAGGCAGTTGACTACAATAAGCCTCTCTTAGAAAATTAGCCAGACTGGCTTTCAATTCTTCAGCAGCTTAAAAAAATAAGAACGGCCAGCGATTAGGCTGGCCGTTCAGAAATCAGAATAAAATCTTGAGTGCTGTCAGCAAAGCTGCCAGTGCTCGAAGATCAACTCTGATATCCAGATTGATCCGGAACATGTCCGAAACCTTTCTGGGGCAATCCGCGCGGCTTCCCCATAAGGGTAAAACCAAACGTCCACGGCTACGGATTAACCGCCCGCAACGCGGATGGGCGGGTGAAGTTCGGCGCTGCAGCGCTATACTTTTCACTCCGGGTTATGAGCCCGGACGCACCGCTACCCACCTTGCAGTCAGGTCATAATCCCATACTACGGAGTGGAGCTCCCCAGCAAAAGCTAGGGGTTGGCTTCTCAGCGGACGATGCGTTTAAAAAAATTATATAGGATTCGCAAGATGAATACGAGCCCAGCAGAGCGTCCAGTGCAAATTTTACTTTTGTCCCATTGTGTAGGTACTTTTTCCTGCTGGCAAAGTATGCTCACCCCAACCACCCCTAACTCACAAAGCCTCAGGTGCCCAAATGGCGCGATTTTGCTACCTGTATTGGGAGAGATGGTATTTATAGCGAGTGGAGTGGCGTGCCTGGAGGGATTCGAACCCCCGACCTGATGCTTAGAAGGCACCTGCTCTATCCAGCTGAGCTACAGGCACAAAACCGTGGTAAACGGCCTTATTCCCCATAAATAACCTATTTCACCTGCCTTGGCAAACGCTTGCGCACGGTGGGCGACAAGCGTAGGATTCCCCCATAATACATACATTTTATAGATTTAAAGGAGCCGCACATGGCAGGCAAACCCACCAAAGTGACCGTCCGCGAAACGGGGGACGGCAAATTCACACAGGAAGTCACCGCAGGCAGCCATATCTTTATTGCCGATGAGCCCGCAGAGATGGGCGGGCTCGATACAGGACCCGCCCCGTATGACATGTTGCTCTCCGCCCTTGGCACCTGCACTTCCATGACAATCCGGATGTATGCCGACCAGAAAAAATGGCCACTGGAAGGGGTGACGGTTGAACTGTCACACAGCAAGGTCAAAGGTGCGGATAACGTGATGCGCGATGTGATCACGCGCGATATTACCCTGAACGGCCCGCTGGATGAAACGCAGCGCCAGCGCCTGCTGGAAATTGCGAATAAATGCCCCATCCACAAAACGCTGGAAAGCAAGCCGCAGATTGTCAGCCAATTGGCCCCCGTTGTACCGCCAGCACAGGCACAAAAGAACAATACGCAAAAACCTCCGGCACCTTGAGAAAGGTGCACATATAAAAAACGCCCGTCGCAATTAAATGCACGGGCGTTTTTTTATTAAATACAGCTCAGGCTTAATCTTCTGCCGGGCGGTATTTGAAATTGTCGAGATAGCTGCGCGGCGTTACTTTGCGCGGCTGGTCTGCGGCGACAACAAAATCCATACCTTTGTCTTCAGCAAAAGAAATAGCGGCTTCCTTGCTGGCAAATTTCATGCGGACCTGGTTGAGGGTGTCGCCAGCGCTGGTCCAGCCCATCAAAGCATCAGGGCGGCGCGGTGTTTCCAGTTCGTATTCGAGAACCCATTGTGTACTGCCGGCACGACCGGACTGCATCGTATTTTTTGCAGGCTTATAAATCCTGGCTTTCATGGTCTAACCTATTTTTTGTCTTCATCTTTTAACAGCTGGTCGGAGCGGAGGGATTTGAACCCCCGACATCCTGCTCCCAAAACAGGCGCGCTACCGGACTGCGCTACGCTCCGCCATGCTGTAAGTGCTTTATAGCTGTCTGTTTATAAACAGTTTTTTTAAGGAACGCAAGTTCTTTCAGACTCTGGAAATGCGTATTTACCCCTTGGAATCAAAGGCTTATTCCGGGGCTTCCGTTTTAAAGTATGCATGGCGCACATAATCACCGATGCGAATGCCCACTTCTTCAGCGCGGCCGCCATTCAGCTCTATAACGCCTTTCACCGGAAATTTGGACGGGATCGGCGTAAGTGATTGCGGCACGGCCTTGTGATGAATATTCACAATTTTACCCTCCATATCCACAAACAACATATCGAGGGGGATGAGTGTGTTTTTCATCCAAAAGCGCAGTTCGCGCATCGGCGTGCCCATCTGGAACAACATGCCGCGATCCTTCGACATGTATTTGCGGTGCATGAGACCGATTTCAATATCCATCGGCGTGCCTGCAATTTCCAAATCAAATTTATGCGTCTTGCCGCCTTGCATTTCAATCACAACGGTTTCAATTTTCAAACCGCTGTCGTAATCCTTCGGTCCCTCATGGCTGATATACATCCAGGCACCACCCGCAAACAACGCCAGCAGCAGTGTGAAGATGATAATATTGCGGCCGGCTGTGGCTGTTTTGGATTGTGCTGTCATCTTGTTTTCCTTTAGGCGATTTTTGGCAAGGCCTGACTCAATTGCCCGCCTGATCTAAACGGGCTGACGCTGGTGCAAAGGCCCGTTTTGCCATCCACTTCCAACATCACACCACAAAGCGTGACAGGGCCTTCTGCGGGGCGCAAACGCTCGCCGGGTACCTTGCGCACGAAACGGTGCAGCGCCAGATTGGCATCCATGCCGATCACGCTGTCGTAATTGCCGCACATGCCGGCATCGGTCTGATACCCTGTGCCCTTCGGCATAATACGCAAATCCGCTGTCGGCACATGCGTATGCGTACCGACCACAAACGAGACACGACCATCCAGAAAATGCCCCATGGCCATCTTCTCGCTTGAGGCTTCGCCGTGAAAATCAAGAAAAATGGCATTCACATCTTTGCCCAGACGATAGGTATTGCAAATTTTTTCCATCGCGGCAAAAGGGTCATCCAGCGCATCCATAAACAGGCGCGCCATGGCGTTCACCACCAGAATTTTCTCGCCGCGCGGCGTTTGAATAATGGTATGCCCGCGGCCTGGTGTGCCGTCTGGGAAGTTGATCGGGCGCAGCAGTTTATGCGTATTGTCGATATACGACATGATTTCGCGCTGATCCCAGATATGATTGCCTGTGGTCAGGCAATCAGCGCCTGCTTTGTAAAGATCATCGCAAATTTGCGCGGTCACGCCAAAGCCATGCGCGGCGTTTTCAGCATTGATGATCACGGCATCCAGTTTGTAATCACGGCGCAGGTCCGGCAATTGGGCGGTGATCGCGTCGCGCGCATCACGGCCAACAATATCGCCTAGAAAAAGAATTCTCATACCGCCCGCTCTGTCGTTTTATAAATGTTGTTTTCGGTGACAACCATATCCAGTGTGTAATCATGGTGATCCACGGGCACGGCATCAAATTTCTGCGCTTCAAAAGCAACGCCGATCGCCCTGAACGGATGAATTTTTTGCAAGGACGCAAAGGTGCGGTCAAACTGGCCGGAGCCATAGCCCATGCGGTGACATTGTTCATCAAACGCCAGCATTGGCACAATCAACATATTGGGCACCAACTCCTCCGCCTCGTTCGGGTCGGGCTGCGGAATATCATAGATACCGCGTTGCATGACGGTTTGCGGTGTCCATTCCAAAAAAGCCAGGCGGTATTCGCTCTCCACCACATAGGGCACGGTGCAGCGATATCCTTTCTTGATAAGCTCCGTCAAAAGCGGCACGACATCAATTTCGTTGTTGACCGGTGCGTAAGCAGAAATAACGCTGCCCGCAGGGGGCAGTTCAATATGTTGCAGAAAGTTTTCTGTCATCATGCGCGACCACAATTGGCGGTCATCTGCCAGCAGGGCCTTGCGGCGTTTAAAAGCGGCCTGGCGTACCTGTTCTTTTTCCTGAGCGGCGATGGAAGTCACGCAAGGTCCTTTCCTGTGCAAAAGATGGAAAGTGGAAGGAAGCCACCTGCGCCGTGGACATGGATATCCGCTAAGGGCCCTTGTCAAACAAGGTGGGAGTCATATAACCGAACCACGGTCCGGACAGGGACAACCCCCTGGCGAATAATCATCGGCCTCCGGGATAATGCAGTCTCACGCGACCGCTGCAGCGACCTTCCGCCAGTAATCTAGGCCGCTTGTACGCGCGCTGCAATACCATCTATACGTTTTGTGAGTTTATCGAGCATATTTAACAGCATTTTCTCGTCTTCGGCGCTGGCGGGGGCAATTTCAGCGGTTTCCGCAGCCTTCCCGCGCCTGGCAACGGGCTTTTCCGCTGCGTCATCACGCATGTCAAACAACTCGTCGGCCAGGACCAGCGTGGTCAAAACCATCAGATGTGCATCGTTATAAGCCGCGCCGGAGCGGGCAATCTTCTGCAGGCGCTGATCGACATAAGCTGCCAGTTCCAGCACGCGGCCTTCCTGGCCATCATCGCAGCTGATTTCGTAGACGCGGCCGTTCATGGAAATATTGACTTCAGCCATGGTTATTCCTCTGTCAGGATAGATTCAAGGCGGTTGATGGTCTGGTCGAGGCGCGCCGCAATTTTGCGGTTTACTTCGCGTTCGTTACGCACGCTCAGGTCGAGCTGTGGCTCCACCTTCTCGCGACCGTTGGCTTTCAGGCGTTTGTCGAGAGCTGTCTCAAGGCGGCCAAGCGCCTTATCCAGATCTTCCAATGCCGGTTTCAGGGCAGATTTCATGAGGGTATCCCTCTTCGCTTCGATAATGATTTAGACGAATAGGTGTAGCATAAGTTTCCTGAACCGCCGCGTCAATATTGCCGCGCGATTTGATGATTTTTTTTAATTTTCAGGGTTTTAAGGCCCTTGACGAAATATTAACGTTATGCAAATATAATGTCAGCATGAGCACGCCAGACGTACAAAAATTACGCCCCGCCATAGAAGCCATCACCCGCGATGCAGGTGATGTAATCATGCAGCATTACAAAAATGGCACCAAAGAATACACAAAAACAGATGGCAGCATTGTGACCGATGCCGATCACGCGGCCGAAAAGCTGATTTTAGAGCGTCTGCGCCAACTGACCCCCAACATTCCCATCGTGTCCGAAGAAGCTGCAGAAGCGGGCGACATCCCCGATACATCGGGCGGCACATTCTGGACCGTGGACCCGCTGGATGGGACCAAAGAATTCACCAACCGCACTGGCGCCTTTGTGGTCGCCATTGCGCTTGTGGTCGATCACAAACCTGTGATGGGCGTGATTTATCACCCCGCCTTTGACCTGATGTATGTGGGCACCCTGCCCGGCATCTCCGAGAAAATTGATACAAGCGGCACCCGTGTGCAGCTTCCCGCAGGTACGCCACCGGCAAAAGGGGTGCGCGTTGTGCTGAACGAAACCAGCGTTGAAATTGACAAAGCCAAAGGCTACCTAAGCCAGCAATTTGGCAAGGCCGCAAAGATTGATCCCAAAAGCGGCATTCTGCGGGCCTGCCAGGTGGCAGACAACATCGCGGATGTATCGCTCGTCCACCCCAAGCGCCGTGAAGGCCGCACCAAATGGTGGGACATTGCCCCCGGCCATGCGATTGTAGAGGCCGCTGGCGGCAAGGTCATGGGGATTGACGGCAAACCGCTGACCTATGACGCACCGGACCTGATGGTGCCACCGCATGTGTGCCTCAGTCCGCGGCACGTACAAAAACACGGACCGCTAAAAACACCTATGCCAGGTGAAAAAGCCCCGCCCAAAAAGAAAAACGCGCTATAGGCCAAGCCCCCTATAACACATAAAAAAACCGGCCTGACAACAGGCCGGTTTTTTCATCAAGAGGCAGTATCCCCCAAGGGTATTCCCCATGTCATCTTCATTTTATAATCAGCCGCCCGGTTTGCGCGGTTTCAGCTTGAACTTGTCTTTGGCTTGCAGCTTCAGCGTCGCTTGTTTTGCGGCCACTTCTGCTTGCTGGATGTCCACCTGGCTGCGGTCGTTGATCCGCACGTGAGTCCAGAGCTGTTTCATATCCGATACGCGGCCCGCCCAAAGCTCGGGTGCGAAAACGGTATCCAGCTCGTTACGCTCCGCCAGAATATTCAGCATGGTATTACCGTGACGGTCCTTGGTCAGGAAATCATCCAGCGCGACAGCTTCACCGTTTTTGCTGGCCATTTCGACCACATCGGCAAAGCGGCCGAATTTAACCGCGCCCATCAGGCAGCTGTCTTCCAGCTGTCCGCTTTTCTGGCGCAGATCGGCAACGCTGAGTTTTTCACCCATGTTGGACAGTTTCTGACGCACGGTATCAATTTCATCCCAGAAGGATTTCAAGCCCAGCGGCAGAACCTGTTTTTCCGCGCCTGAAGCAACCGCATCCACATTCAAAGGACGCAGCAATTCAGCCTTGGATTCGAAGCGACCAAAGTCGATCAGTTTGCCATAGGTTTTGCTCTCGGCTTCGGCATAGGCACTGTCGAAATCTTTCGGCGGCAAAGATGCCGCTTTCCAGCCTTCGCGCACATAAGACCATACTTCCATCATATCCGGCAGGCGATCGACCCAATGATCCGGATTGAAAACCTGGTTCAGCGCTTTGCGTTCAGACGCGCGGGCCAATACGTTTGGCACATAACCCACCTGACGGATAAAATCCGCCGGTTCCATCTGTTCGCCATGCTTTTCCATGTTTTTGACAACATCGTTGTAACGGTCCCATGCCCCCTGGTGATAGAACACGGTATCGCCAGTGTTATCAGGCATCAGCAGATATTCTTTGCGCAGCCAGTCGCCGGCTTGCGTCAGGCGACGGTTCACATCTTCAAAATTGCCGCGCGCTTCGAACGCCTGACGGATGTCATGCGGTGTCAGCCCTGCTTTGGACAAACGGTCCTCCGGCATGTCGCGCCCCTCGGCAGACAGCAGTTTGCGCTTCAGGTGCTGGTCAATCTGGCCATCGTTGCGGAACAAATCACGGCGGGACGGCATGGGCACACGGTACCACAGACGTTCCATCTCGTCATAACGACCTGTCCATGTGGCTGCGGAAAAGATTTTTTCAAACCCGCCGTTTTTGCGTGCGCTATCGATCAGGTTTGTGGAATCTTCATGCGGGCCCAGCGGCTTCAGGAAATCATCCATGGTGAATTTGTCACCGGATTTTTCCACCAGCGCCAAAATTTTGTCAAAGTTGCGCCAGAAACCGGGCGTGTCGATGATGTATTTACCTTCATCGTCAGGCGTAAAGAAATCCGCTTTCGTCAGCGTATTGCGCTGCTCGGCCAGGGCTTCCATGACTTTTTCCAGATTTTCATTGGAAAAAGCACGTGTTTTGTATTTTTCCTGATCCGGATGTTCGCACAATGAGGCGATCAGCGCCTGCTTGATATAACGTCCCCCGTTCATTCAGTCACCTCTTTGAAAAGTGTTTTTACAATCCCGTTACGCTGGCAGATTTTTTCAATGTCATCATCTGTCATCAAGGCATCTGCCGGAATAAAGATCACGCGCGCGTCTTCGTCTTGCATGGCTTCTTCCAATGTCAGCAGCGTATCGCAGGACACAACCCCTTTGTCCTGCCGTATCATGGTGCTTTCCCAACCGGCCGCCACGGAAAAGAGGCGGGAGCCGTGCGGCAAGAAACGCACGCCGCGCTCCATTGCTTTTTGCTGTGCCACGACGGCACCCACTTCTTTTAATGTTTCCGTCGGCATATCATTCTCCTGCCGGTTAATCTGCATCATAAACAGGTATCCTTACTTCGGACCGTTTGCGCGCTTGTCGTTTTTGACAACAAACTTGGCATAGAGCATGTCCACATCTGGATCGATCATCAGATCGGCCAGCTGCGGGTTTTTGCCGCGCAGATGTTCAGCGTCTTCATCGTTACGATATTTAAACGCATCTGTCAGACGGTCTTTGATCGACGCAGGCATACCGCGTGTCAAATCCGTCAGGGCCGTTTCGATTTTGGTCTTCGCCATCGGGTCCTTGCGGTCCACATGGATCACACCGGCTTCGCGGAAGGCCGCCAGCAGTTTGGACGGTGCCTTTTCACTGACAACCAGTGTTTTGCCACGCTGTTCGTTGCGCACAATGTGCACAGAAACAGGACGCTCGCCATCTTCATCGTTGTACAGAACCTGTACGCTGGTGGTGGCAATACCATGGCTGGAACGGTTCTCGGAGATATACATCGCCTCGTCATGGTCCATCGGGTTGTTGGCCGTGTTCTGGTTTGCAGGTGTTGTTGCATCTGCATCGCCAGCATCATTGGCCACCGGTTTGGCATCGCCGCGTGTCATCGGACGGATATTCTGATCCCAGACAGAGCTGAGGTTTTTCGCCCCCACCGTCGGCAGGGCAAAAGACGCGATCAGGTCATCGTGATGCACAAGGTCAGACAGGGAGAAATCAAGTTCCTTGTCAGCCGCGGCGTAAACAGCCGCGTCCTTGATGATCGCCGCCACCAGCGGATTGCCGGCATAAAGCGATTCAGGATCACGGTTGGCCACAAACAATTCGTTGGTCGGTGCTGTTTCTTTTGTCGAAACATACTGCAACGCATCCAGGAATTTTTTGGAAGTAACGATCTGGTCATCTTCCGCTTTGATTTCCGGATCCATCTGACGCACAAAATCACAGAAGATTTTACGGGCCAGAACAGCTTGCTTGCCCAGATCACGGTCAGAGAACGCGCTGATGTTCAGGCTTTCTTCAACAGATTTCTGGCGGCTGCGTGCACCCTCTTGCAGAGAAATATCGCGCAGGCCGTATTCTTCCATGGCTTTTTGCAGCTTGTTGTACAGCTTGTTTTTGCCAACGGAGCCGGATTTTTCGTAGGTCATACGCTCGATGTATTCAACCAGACGGGAACCGAAATGCAGGGACGGGTTTTCTTCGACCTTTTCTGCCAGTTTCGGAGATTTGCTCCACGACTTCATGTCCAGCTTGACAGGGCTGTCCACAGGCTCCATGCGGGCACGGATTGGAATCGCCTCTTCAAGGTGTTGTTTGATACGGCGGAAGCTCATGCCTTCTTTCTTGGCATATTCTTCGTCAACTTCTTCGATCAGATCTGCGTTACCATTGTAGGTAATTTTCTCGGCATCTGTCATGCCCGCCCAGCGGTCATAGAACAGCGCCAGTTTCTCGGACGCCTGAACCACATTCTGCCAGTTGGTCAGAAGTGTTTCTTGCAGTTCCGGCACGGGCGCGCCTTCGACTTCAGCTTTGGTTTTGCGCAACCACATCAACCATTCACCAAAGGCTTCCGGATCTTTGTCCGCTTCGTCTTTGAAAGTTGTGTAGAGCGTGGACACCGGCAGACCGACCATCATCTGGCAGATACGGTGCTGCCAGTCGATCACATCGGGATCGGGCAGTGTATCGGGCTTCAGGCGGTCATATACCGATTTGTTCAGCGAACGTGTGGTCAGACCATCTTCCGTTTTGTTACCGGTGAAAGTCACAAAGAAGCCTGCGCCCATATCTTCGCGTTTGAAGGTAAAGGAGCTGGGGCCGGAGGTGTTGTCTTTGTTCTTGAGCGGGTTGTCCACGGTTGTTTCGCGGATCTCGCCGATCATAAACTGGATCACGGTTTGCAAGGCGTTATCGGAACCTTCGCGGGATTTGTTGTACTCATCAAGGACAATCTCGCGGTTTTCCTGATAGGCGCGGATCAGCGGGCCGAACTGGGAGTTCATGCCCAATGCGTTACCGCCGGCGTTGTCCAGGCCTTCGATCGTGCTGACTTTTTTCAGCGTATCGAAAGCGGCCTGCACTTCATCAGCGCCTGCATTTTTCAGATAGGTCCAGTCAATGCTTTTGACATCGCCATCCGCATCTACGGTCACAGCTTTGCCGGGCAGTGTTTTCAAAAGGCCCACAGAGATTTCTTCGAGCGAACCCGCTTTCAAGCGCTTGTCAATCGCTTTGGGCAAAGCATCACCCGCGCCGAAATCCAGCACCATTTCAAACAGCAAATCGTTCATGTTTTTGCCGCCGCAATCAAAAATCTCGACAGAGCCTTTCGTGCGCAGGCGACCTTGCAATGCACCCAGGAAGGATTTACCGTGACCGGGGTCACCGATCATCATCTGCGTGCGGTTGAAGTTTTCATTCTGCGGCTGGCGGCCTTCGATAATGTCTTTCTGGCGCACAAGTGGATCCGCACGGCGTTCCAGACCATCTTTGAAGATCGGCAACATGCTGGGAACCGGCATATCGCAATAGGCCAAGGCCACGACTTCTTCGTAAGAGCGTTCCGAGAAAATCATCAGCGGGTTTGAATCGCTGGCAATAAAGGACAAAACCGTTTCAATGTCAGAACGGCCACCATGCTCGATCCGTTGCGGTCCCCACATAGGGAACGGACGGGAGGACGTGCCAAGCGGCTTTTCCAGCTGAGCAAAATCATCGGCTGTCAGCTCGGTGATTTTTTTCTTCAGCAGTGCTGCTGTATCTTTTGTCTTTTTCTTTGTCATGGCTTTCGATCCATCTTGTTATGAGCTTTTTTCATGGCTCTGCGTTTCTGACTGTTAGGAACGGCGGTAAAGCTCCCCGTTTTCCTCACCTTATCGAGCAAGAGCCCGACAATGGCCATAGGCACCTCTTCCGGATTGTCTCCCAGAACAATACCCATGTCCTGATAGTTTTTCCGGCCTTTGACGCTTTCGGCCATTTTCTGCATTCTCGTACCTTTGGTGTTTGTAATAATCGCGGCATCAAAGGTAATTCTGTCGGAATGCTCAAACATGGTCGCAATCTTTTCCTTGGACGGTGCTTCATCAAACATGTCGCCATCGGAAATGACCAGTACGTGCGTGAAACCACTTAACGTTCCACTCTTGCCACGCTGTTCGCCAATCGTTTGTGCGATTTTTTTCACAGCGGGGGCAAAACTTGTGCCCGAGTTAAGGCCCTTGCGGGCGGCCTGCATGGCCTGACCAATTTTAATGCGGTCATCACCGGGTTTGATCATAACGGGCGGGTCATCGCTGCCCCACATCGTCACGTATACATTCATATTCATGTCTTTGCCGGCAGCGGCTTCGAACATGATGGCAGCGGCCTGCAACGCGGAGTTGATCGGCGTGCCGTTCATGGAACCGGACCCATCGATCGCAATCACGATATCAATTTCGGTCGGCACCATATTAACTTCGTCCTTGTGGAAGCGCTTCAAATCATCTTCTTCCAGCTGGCCCGTCAGTTTTTTCAGCGTCATATTGCGGTGCGCTTCAACGTTGAAACGGTCTTTCACTTCGCCGTTTTCGGGCAAAATATCCAATGTGCGCGACATTTTGTTTTTGCGCTGGCGCTGACGGTCTTGCACGTCTTTAAACATTTTGCGCACACGCGTAATCGGACCCGCCAATTCGGCGACGCGGCTGTTGTAATCTGTCCAGTCCTGCTTGGAAAGTTCTTCCAGCGACTTCTTCTCTTTGCCATCGCCGCCCTGACGGCTCGGCTTTTTGGATTTGCTGGATTTGCCTTGCTTCTGGCTTTTGCCGTCTGCGTCCGCATCAGCGTCTGCATCGGCATCTGCGTCTGCATCGGCCTCCGCCTCGGCTTCTTCCTTCTCCATTTTTTCGAGCTCTTTTTCCAGCTCGTCTACGGTCTGGCCATCACCGTCAGCGTCTTCGCCGTCGGCATCGTCACCATCTGCGTCCTGGCCTTCGCCATCCGCATCTTGACCTTCCCCGTCAGCATCCTGGCCTTCGCCATCCTGACCGTTGGGTTCTTGTTCGTCGGAGGGCATTTCGGTCGGCGTTTCGGGGGCGGGCATATCGCCAGCACCTTCAACCGGCACGGTGTCTTCATCGTCAGCGCCCAGTTTGCCTTCGGCATCCTGACCTTCGCCTTCGGCTTTTTCACCGTCTTGCTCTTCGCCTTCAGCACCTTCGGCACCTTCACCGTCTTCGGGATCGCCTTCTTGCTTCTCGCCTTTTTCGCCCTTCTCGCCTTTTTGGTCTTTTTTCTGCTTTTGCTTTTCGCCTTTTTGACCATCCTGACCGTCGGCATCTTCGCCGTCCATGTCATCAGCATCTTGCTCTTCGCCTTCGGGCTTGCCGCGCTCTTTTTTCTTTTTGTCTTGTTTCTTATCCTGCTTTTTCTCAGGCTTCTGGCCTTTTTGCGGCTTGCCTTTGCCTTGGCCCTGCCCTTGACCCTGGCCCTGACCATCCTGCTCCTGACCGTCTTGCTCCTGACCGTCCTGATCGTCGCCGTCCTGATCATCGCCATCTTGATCCTGACCATCCTGGTCTTGATCTTTTTGCTTTTCTTTTTCTTTCTCTTTGGCTTCTTTCAGCTGCTCGTCGATCTGGTCGTTGGCTTGCTTCAAGATGCGCTGCAGAATATCTTCCGCATAGAGCTTCCAGATTTCTTCAATAATGTCCTTGCGGTCCGCATCGGCGCGGGCCACGCGGTTGGTCAGGTTTTCCCAGCCATACAGACGCTCGTGCTGTTTGGGCTGCAGGTTTTCAAGACCTTTGGGGCCGCTGCACAGTTCACGCAGATGCTTGAAATCTTCGTGGTTGATACCATCGTTATCTTCTTGCTTGTCTTTCGGGCGGCGTTTCAGCGTGGCAGTCTTGCGCACAAGCCCCGGTTCCACACCGACCTTGGCCCAGCCGCTGTCTGTGTTTTCAAACAGGCCGTTGTTTTGATAAAAGCCCAGACGCACTGTATTGCACAGGTTCATATACCGGCGCAGATCATCCGAGATGCCGTCTTTGGGCAAGCGCGTCAAGCCCACCGCACGGTTTGTCACCGCCGTGTTGTTGACGGAAACGCCGTAATCTTGCAGCAACTGCTGGCCCATGTTGGACACAAAACGGTTGGCCACGTTGTCTTCCGCAGCGGAGAACATCATGTGGCGCAGTTCCCACTCGGCGGACAGCATACGCAATTGCTTGTATTCGTCCGGCTTCAGCTGCGGACCTTTTTTCATTTGCGCCTGGCGCGACTTGCGCAGCAACGGCTGCATTTCCTTGTAAATTTCCTGCATCCGCTTGGGATACGTGATCGACAGCAAAGCCGAGCCGATTTCGCGGTACACATCGGCCCGCGCGTGTTCAAAGCCGATGACCATACTTTGCACAAAATCTACGGCGATATGATTTTTCTGGCGGTCATAGCTAAAGCCGGAACCCGGATGGCCCCAGCTGTATTTTGTATTTTTATCCCGCAATGCTTCGCGCACATGGTGGGCGTGTGACAGCAATTCCTGATGCGCATGGCGCGTGCCCGTCACCTGTTTCCACAGGTCCGTGCTTGTCAGGGAAGCGCCTTCAGCGGGCGGCTTCGTCCATGTTTTCATTTGATCGGGGTTAAGCGATACGTAAGAAAGGGCAGCACCCCAGATCAATTGTTTTTCAGGTGAATCAAATTTCGGCGGCTGCGGTGCCTGCCCTGTGGTCACGGCCTCGATCACATTCAGCGTTTCCTTGCGAAATTCTTCTGTGCCGATTTTCAGGCCCGTCATAAAGCTTTTCAGGTCTTCAAGCGTAAAAGGTTTGGGGTTTTCCGGATTTTGGGCAGCACGAATTTTGTTGTTGAGCGACAAGCGATGCCGCGTCAGCGGTTCGCGCAAAATGCTCTCAATCTTTTTCCGGTCCCGATTATCCATTCTAACGATTTACCTGCTAACGATTTACACGTACGCGTGGTCCTGCGTGACGACCGAAGATGTCTTTTTTATTCAAAACCATACCCGCCTTCGGTCTGCCTTTATAAACAAAAGGACTCGAAACCAACGTTTTGGCACGGTTTTAAGCAACATTTTTGATCGGGTGTAAGGCTAGCATTTTTTGTAAAAGCGTCAAAGTTAAAAATCGGTTAAAAATGCAATACAAGTAAACCCTTGACGCAGTGCAAGGCTGTTTTATTACCAAAAAAGAGGAATTATTAAATATAATATACCGGAAAGTTACATTATGTAAACTTAATAAGCAGCCCCAGGACCAAAGCGGCAATAGCCATAACAAGGCAATAAACCACAAAAACAAGCAAAGCGCCCCGCTTCAAAGCTTCCGGTTCCTGCTTCGCCGTGGCTGTGCTCGGTCCGATCCAGCTTTCTGTGGAGGTTGCGCCGTTTTCCCAACGGCGCGGACCGCCCAAAATGGCACCCAGCGCCCCCGCCATCGCCCCGATCACCCAGCCACGGTTCTGCGACTCAGCCCCCTTGGCCTGCCCGGCCGCCACCTTCAGGGCCGTCAGCGGACTGGCCCGGCTGACGGCACCGGCTGCCAAAGTGATCAGCACCGCCGTGACCCGCGCGGGCACCCAGTTCACCAGCAGCTCCAGCGAGCGCACCGTACCACCAAAATAGACGGTCGATTTTTCAGACCGGCCAAAGGCACGGTGCATCGCCATCACGGCTACATACAGCATCACACCTGCAGGCCCAAATCCGGCGTAAAACAAAGACGGCCCCACCAGCAGTACATTCATGCTGATGGCCGCGTATTCCAGTGCTTTGCGCACAACGGCATGGGCATCGGCACCGGAAATATCTTCAGGCAGATGGTATTGCACAATCTGCATAGCGCGCGCAGGTTTGGCCTCCCCCAGATAATATCCGGCGCGGCGCAAAACGGCGATGGGAGTCATGGCGGCCACGCTCAGTGACAGAAAAACAAGATCCCCCACCCAGCCGAAAGGCAGCCGCCCCAGATAATCCATCCCAAGCCCCAGCAGCAGGGCAAAAAACAACAGCAAGATCACAACAATAAAACCGCGCACAAGCCTGTCTTGTTCGCTGCGGCTTTCACGGTTCAGGCGGCGGGCAACTTCGGCGGCAGCGCTTTCAAACACAACCCACAACAAAGGCCTGCGCCCTGTGCGCGCCAAGAGCGCCGCACCAATGAGGAAATGCGCCACAAAAAAAAGCAGCAGGATGCAAAGGCTCTGTACATAGGGGTTCATGTTGCCGTTCATGCCGGAAGGTCCTTAAAATCTGGAGCGGAAAAAATTACCCCCGGCCTGATCGTCAAGCACGGGGGCAATAATGTTTGTGGACGATGCGCAAAAGACGATGCACATATCGTGCCGCGCCGCTTATTCGCGCATGTCGCGCTGCGTACGTTCTTTGCGCTCGTGGCGTTCTTGCGCTTCCAGGCTCAGCGTCGCAATCGGGCGGGCTTCCAGACGGGCGATGGTGATCGGCTCGCCGGTTTCTTCGCAATAGCCGTAGCTTTCGTCATCAATTTTTTCAAGCGCGCTATTGATCTTGGAGATCAGCTTGCGTTCACGGTCGCGCGTGCGCAGTTCCAGCGCGTGATCCGTTTCGGCTGAAGCACGGTCGGCCAGATCAGGTTTTTGCAGATTGTCTTCCTGCATTTCCTTGATCGTTTCGTTGGATTCCTCCAAAAGCTCGGCGCGCCATCTCAGCAGCTTCTGCCGGAAGTATTCCAGCATGACCGGGTTCATGAATTTTTCTTTTTCCGTCGGCTTATAATCCGGCGGCAGGATCGTGGAAGAGGTTTCTGGCAGTGACGACATGGCGTTGCACCTTCCATATTAGTGTCGTGGCAATAAAGCGTCAGTATAGTATTTCCCCCAACGGGAGACAACGTCCGGCTGCGCCCAGCCGAGCAAAACTGGCAGAGTGATAATGAAAAAACGCAAAAATTGCCAGAAAAAAAGCGAAATCACAGGATATGTAAATCATTTGCGGTGATGTTTGGCCAATTCGATTTGCACGCGCAGATCAATTTCATCCAGCACTGCGGCCAGCTTGGGGTCCATCACCTGGTCCCGCTCTGCCGTGACCGCCCGCTCCAGCTTGTGCAGGGTAGACGGTGCAATGCCACCGGTTAAAAGACCCAGACGCAATTCATCCAGCTGGTCCAGCAACATCTGGCCGCGTTTTTTGGCGCGGCGTGTGGCTTCTTCGGATGTACTGTCTTCCATCCCCTGCAAGGCCAGCAAGGCATCGATCTGCGTGGTGGGTGCCGCACCGCTCAGGCCGCCGGCACCGCTTGTTTCTTCGGTGTCATCGATCATGCCGCTGAACGCGCCGCTGCCCGTGCTTTTTGCGGAGCCGGTCTTGGATGCGCCCTTGGGGCCTGTGGTTTTATTGGGGCCGTCTATTTTCATTCTTTTAATATAACAAGGTGTTGCCCCTAAAACCAATCGGCAATATTTGCCGCCCTGCTTTCAATTTCAGGCACGGTAGCCCCTTTCTGCAAAACAAACGCAGCCACCGCACAGGCCGGCACTGCCGGGGCCCCTCAGTTTTTTTATTTAAAATCATATAGATAACCCAATAAACGCTGATGATTTCGTCGGCTGGCACGTTTTTCGCAACAGTTCTTGCGGGAAACGATTGGGAAACGACTTTGGGAATAACAACCATGAAAAAGACAACAAACATTCTAAAGCATCTGAAACGGCTGGGAACCTGCGCGGTTTTTGCGCTAACCCTCGCCACTTTCGCCACGGTGCAAGCAGAAGCCGCACCCAAAGGCCTGACGCGCATTAAAGACATCGTTGAGTTTGAAGGCGTGCGCGACAACATGCTGATCGGCTACGGCCTTGTCGTCGGCTTGAACGGCACGGGCGACAGCCTGAACAACTCGCCTTTTACCGAGCAGAGCATCATCGGGATGCTGGACCGCCTTGGTATCAACGTGCGCGATGACAAATTGAATACCAAAAACATTGCCGCCGTTATGGTGACAGCAACATTGCCACCCTTCACCAATCAAGGGGCACGCATTGATGTCAGCATTTCTGCCATGGGTGATTCCAAAAGCCTGCAAGGCGGGACCCTGCTCGTCACCCCTTTGATGGGTGCGGATGGCCAGGTTTATGCCATCAGCCAAGGACCCGTCTCCATCAACGGCTTTTCCGCCAGCGGTGATGCCGCAAGCGTGACACAAAACATTCCAACCGCAGGCCGCATTGCCGCCGGTGCGATTATCGAACGTGAATTGCCGTTTGACCTGCAAGCGCGCACCTCTGCCCGCCTGTCCTTGCGCAATCCCGACTTTACAACGGCACGCCGTATTGCCGCCGCCATCAACGGCCACCTGAATTTTGCAGCGGCCACCGCGCAAAACCCGGCTTCGGTCGAAATCAAACTGCCGCCCGGTTACAAATCCGGCATCGTCAACTTGTTGACGGATATTGAACAGCTGCGCCTGGACCCCGACCATGTCGCCCGCGTTGTGATTGATGAACGCTCCGGTGTGATTGTCATGGGCAAGGATGTACGCATCTCCACCGTGGCGCTGGCACAGGGCAACTTGACCATCCGCATCACCGAAACACCGCAAGTATCACAACCCAATGCCTTTGCCGAAGAAGGCGAGACCGTGGTCGTGCCGCGCAGCGATATCCTGATCGAAGACGACAGCGGCAACAAAGTGACCGTGGTATCCGAAGGTGTGTCCTTGCAAGACCTCGTCACCAGCCTGAACGCACTGGGTGTGGGCCCGCGCGATATCATCACCATCTTGCAAGCGATCAAAGCCTCTGGCGCGCTGCAAGCAGAAATCGAGGTGATGTAATGACCAGCATCTCCGCAACCACCGCCATGCCGTCCAGTTCTTATGACACAGCCATGGCACAGGCCCGCTACAACGACCCCACGGTCAATGCACCGAAAATGCCCGAGAATATGGAGCAGATTAAAAACGCCGCGACGGAATTTGAAGCCATGTTTATGAGTGAAATGCTGAACCATATGTTTGCAGGCGTGGATGTTGACCCCATGTTTGGGGGCGGCAGCGGCGAGAAAATGTGGCGCGGCATGATGGTGCAGGAATACGGCAAAATCATGGCCAAAGGTGCCAACAACATTGGCCTGTCAGATCACATTCAAAAAGCCATGATTGACCTTCAGCAAAAAATGCAACAGGGAGACGAATAACATGACAACCACTTTAACCCAAGACCTCAAACCCGCGGGCCTTCAAACGCAAGTGCGCGAAGTGCTGGATGTGCTGGGTGATTTCAGCACCCTGCTGACAAATGAAACGGAAGCCCTGAAAAAATCCGACTTCCAAACCGTGGACACCTTGCAACAAGGCAAACGCGATATTGCCCGCAAATATCAGGAACTTGTCACAGCACTGGGCGCGCGCCAGACAGAAATGGCGACACTGGAGCCCTCCTTGCGCGAAAGACTGGTCAAGGCCCGCACCGCATTTACCCTTATTTTGCAGGAGAATATGGTGACGCTGGAAGCTGTCAAGAAAAGCACGCAGCGCCTTGTGAACCGTATTCTGGATGTCGCACGTGATACCGTGACCGAAGAGACACATCATAAATATGCTGCCAACGGCAAAATGCAATCCGCAACATCTTCCAGCCTGTCGCTGAGTCTGGATCAGAAATTCTGATCTCTTGGTGACTTTGTCCCGCCTTTCCCAACTGGTCTCCCAACCAGGGGCCCGCCGCTTCCACGTGGCGGGCCTTCCCTTTCCGGTTTTATTTTGTACCTGCATCTTTTTTATCCAAGAACAAAAAACTGGCACGCTTCGTGCAACGCTTTCTGCGGATAAGTTTATAAGGATACATTCGTGACCACATTGAACAACATCATGTCCCTGATTGCCCCCGCGCCGCAAAAGCCGGTGCAGGCACAGGACGCAAACCAGAAAGACACTGCGCTGCAGGACTTTCTGGGCATGATCTTGTCGCCCGCGAATGCAGGCACGGTGGAGCAAACACCGCAACTGTCGCCGAAAGACATGCAGGCGTTGACGGAAAAAATTGCCGCCTTGCTGAACCAGAACCCGGCAGATATGCCCCTGACTGTGCAAACAAATGTACAGGGCGGTTTGTCTGCAAGCCTGACACAAGACCTGTCAGCCGCCCTTGCTGCGCAGCTACAAGAAGCTGCACCACAGGCCATGACAGAAGCACTGCCAGAAGATATAACTGCACTGGCCGACCTGCTGAACAATATTGAACCCGGCAGCGGCAATACGGAACTGAGCGCCGAAGAAACCGCAAAGCTGCAAGCCTTTTTGCAAGCGCAAAAAACGGCACAGAACACTGTACAGAACGCAGCACAAGACAGCACCGCGCAGATACCTGCAAAAACATCGCTGCAAAGCCTGTTGCAAGCCCAGACGCAAGTACAAACAGATCAAACAGCAGAAGCCAAAACGCAAGCAGCGGCGGCACAATATGCCCCGCACGCGCATGACAGTGATGATGCCCCATTGCCTGCGAATATGCAGCCACAACAACCCGCCACACCGGCCAAAACCGATGGCGCATCCCTGCCTGCCGCGCAAATACAAGCCCCCGCCCAAACCAGCAGCACAGGCATGGGCTTTGGCAGCGGTGATTTTGGCCAGAACGGCTTTACCTTCCAAAACACAGGTGATGATGTGACCTTGACTGGCGCAGGATCTGGCACTGGCGTTGATGGCGCGGGCAAAAGCTTTGCCCAATATACAGGCAATGCCACCGCATCCCTGCCCCCACAAACGGCACAAATGATTGCCGTGCAAATGCAGCGCAATATGAATGCGAAGATCGATACCTTTACCTTGCAGCTGGACCCCGCCGACCTGGGCCGTTTGGACATTGAACTGAAATTCCACAAAGACGGCAGCATGAAGGCGCATTTAAGCGCCGAGCGCCCAGAAACCCTGGCCATGCTGCAAAAAGATTCCGCGCATCTGGAACGTGTATTGCAGCAAGCAGGCATTGATGTGGACGGTGAATCCCTAAGCTTCGACCTGCGCCAGCAAGCACAAAACGATGACGCACAAGGCACCGACGGCAAACGCAACATACAAGCAGGTGCGGGTAATACAACAGACAACAACACAACATTGACAAACGCGGCCGATGTCACCCTGAACGGTTACATCAGCGAACGCGGCGTCAACATCATGGTTTAGGATCTTGTAAGGAGTATCCACAATGGAAGTTTCAACCAGCACAGCCGCCGCCAGCGCCGCCACCAAATCCGGCACACAGCTTAATCAGGACTTTGACGATTTTCTGTTGCTGCTAACAACACAGTTACAAAACCAGGACCCGCTGTCGCCCATGGACACGAACGAGTTTACCAACCAACTGGTGCAATTCTCCGGCGTGGAACAGCAGATTAAAACGAACAGCAACCTTGAAAACCTGCTTGCCATGCAAACATTGAACATGACAGCGCTGGGGGTCAGCTTCATTGGTAAAACGGTAGAAGTGTCCGGCGACACCTTCGCCATGAACGGCACCGAGCCGACTACATTTTCCTACGTCATTCCGGAGACCGCAACATCCGGCACCATCAACATCAAAGATGAAAACGGCGACACAGTATTTTCAACCGAGATTGAAAACGAAGCCGGCCGCCATGACTTCACATGGGACGGCATTGATAAAAACGGCAATGCCGTTGCTGCTGGAAACTACACCGTCAGTGTATCTGCAATCAACGCAGAAAGTGCCTCTCTTAACGTTACAACTTCGGTTCCTGGCTTTGTCAGCGGATTGGAATCCGGCGACGACGGTTCCTTGATGCTTGTCATCAACGGCCAGAAAGTACCGCTGACAGAAGTGCGCAAAATTTCTCTGACGGAAAGCATCTAATTGGCACAAGAGTTGCAAGATACTTTTCAGGATTAAAACAACAACCGCCGGATGACACAAAGACAAAACCGGCACACAACAAGACAACAACAGAACTCAAATTTTTAAGGAGACTACCATGAGTGTTTTTGGTTCACTGTTTACTGCAACGTCCGGTCTGAACGCGCAAAGCCAGGCCCTGGGCATGATCTCCAACAATATCGCCAACGTGAGCACGGTGGGATACAAGCGTACAGACGCTGCATTTTCCAGCCTGGTCACGACAGAAAACCAGTCTACGCTTTATACACCAGGCGCGGTCAAGGCGACACAGAATGCACGTATCAGCCAAGCTGGTATTTTGCAGCAAAGCTCTTCGGCAACCGACCTTGCCATTTCCGGCAACGGCATGTTTGTGGTGCGCTCCGGCAACACCGCCGCATCCGAACCTTTGTTTACACGCGCCGGCTCCTTCACCGAAAACCAGAGCGGTTTCCTGGAAAATACGGCCGGTTACATTCTGCAAGGCTGGCCACTCGACCAAAATGGTGCCATTATCGGCTCCACGGCCGTGAGCTCCCTCGTACCCGTTGATGTCGCCTTCAGCGGTGGCTTAAGCGAAACAACCACGGAAGCTTCCTTCTCTGCCGCACTGAATGCCAATCAGGCTGTCTCGACGGCCACATCAGACTTCAGCCGCCCGATTACAGTTTATGACAGCCTTGGCAATGCCAATACGGTGACCATGAACTTTAAAAAGCTGCAAAGCACATTGGGTTCCACCACAGGCACACTGGACCTTGCCGCACAAACAGGTGATTTCACCCCGGGTACAGATGCCTTCACCGTAAACGGTAGCCCCATCACACTGGATGGCGATGTCAACAAACTGCTGACAGACCTGAATGCGATTGCCAACATCAGCGCCTATCTCGATGCCGATGGCCACCTGAACATTCAAGAAACCGCAGGCGGTAACCTGACACTGGCAGATGGTGCAGGCACCCCGCTTGCAAACAACACACTGGGCGTGAGTGCGGGTGTTTTTGCAGCAACAGCAGATCCGGCCACGCTGACAGGCGCTGCAACAGCAGGCACGCCAAACCCGGCTGGCTGGTGGAACGTCACCTTTACCACCAACGCAGGGACCATTGAATCCGGCGCGGTCAACTTCAATACTGACGGCACACTGAACGCCACACCGGATGTGAACGGGCAGACAAACATTGCACTCGCCTTCACCCCGCCCGGCGCTGACCCGCTGAACATTGCGCTCGACTTTGCCGGCCTGCGCCAGCAGTCCAGTGACTATACAGTCATCAGCACATCGCAAAACGGTTCTCCGCTCGGCTTTAAAACCGGCGTCAGTATCGGCAAAGATGGCACCGTCAAGGCACAGTTCAGCAACGGCCTCTCCCGCGATGTCTATCGTGTGGCCGTGGCGACCTTTGCCAACGTCAATGGTTTGTCGGAACTGGATGGCAACGTCTACCGTGAATCAGATACCTCCGGCACTTTAAACCTGCAAGAAGCGGGCTCTGGCGGCGCAGGATTGATCAACGGCGGTGCCCTGGAAGGCTCCAACGTGGATCTGGCGGATGAATTCTCCAAAATGATCATCACCCAGCGCGCGTATTCGGCCAATACCAAAGTCATCACCACCGCTGACCAGATGACGGCTGAGCTGCTGCAGATCAGGTAACAAATAACGGGGCCGGTCAGAAGGCCGGCCCCCTCTAACCACCCGGTCGCTGGGGGCAGAAGCCCCCGGCGACCTCCCTATTTTCAATAAAAAACAATAAAAACAATAACTTAAATAAAAAAAACTTTTTAAAAAGCAGTTTTGTAAACCATTTATTAACGATTCGCGTGAGAAAATGAACTTATGGTCGAAGGAGTATCCTTCAATGACCTCTACATGAGAAACCGCATTACCTAGGAAAGGAACATGCATCATGGCTAACAACGAAGTCACACTTACCTCCGCCCTCCGGACCAACCTTTTGTCCCTGCAGGGTACACAAAAACTTTTGGACCAAACCCAGCTGCGCCTGGCGACCGGTAAAAAGGTCAACGGCGCGTTGGATAACGCCAACGCCTTCTTCGCTTCCCAGTCTTTGACAAACCGCGCAAATGACCTGACCCGTCTTCTGGACGGTATTGGCCAGTCGGTTCAAACACTGAAAGCTGCTGATGAAGGTATCAAAACCATTACATCGTTCCTGGAGCAAATGCAGGCCGTTGCGCAAGAAGCGCTCGACCAGTCAAATGCGAACAGCGGCGGTGCACCTGCTGACCAGACCTCGCTTGAAGCAAGTTACGACGAGCTGATTGCACAGGTTGATACAGTTGCTTCCGATGCAGGCTATCGTGGTACCAACCTTCTGGATCAGGGTGACTTGACCGTGACCTTTAACGAAGATGGTACGTCTACACTGACAGTGAGCGGTGTTGACTTTACAACCACAGGCCTCGGCATCTCTGCTGCTGACTTCTCTGACGCGACAACAACTCAGGCTGCCCTGGACGAAATCAGTGCTGCTCTGGATACTGCACGTGCTCAGGCCCGTACCTTTGGTACAAACCTGAACATCATCCAGACCCGTGAAGATTTCACACAGAACCTGATCAACACGCTGAAAGAAGGCTCTGATAAACTGGTACTGGCTGATAACAACGAAGAAGGTGCTAAATTGCTGGCCCTGCAGACGCAGCAGCAGTTGGGTATTACTTCTCTGTCCCTGGCTTCTCAGGCACAGCAGTCCGTACTGAGCTTGTTCTAATCTCAAGCTTTACGAACCAAAAGAGCGGCGGGGTTATTCCCGCCGCTTCTTTTTTTAAGAACAGATTAAAAACTTATGCCTTTCTTAAAGACTTTGTGCGATACTAAGATATAGCGTGCGGAAGAATTCCACACTTCATAGACCGGAGAGAATCTCATGGCACTTATCATCGATTTAAAACCTTCTGAACGAATCATCATCGGCACTGCACTGATCACGAATGATGACAATCGTACGCGCCTGCATATCGAAGGCGCCGCCCCTATCTTGCGCGAAAAAGATATTATGCGGGAACAAGAAGCAAACACGCCCTGCAAGCGTATCTATTTCACCGTACAGCTGATGTACCTGGCAACAACACCGGCAGATTTACACGAACAATATTTCAACCAGATCCGCGACATTCAAAACGCCGCGCCCAGCACCAGCACGTTTTTTATGAAGATCAACGATTTCATCATGGGCGGCCATTACTACAAAGCGCTCAAAGAAGCGCGCCTGCTGATTGAACATGAAACGGAGTTACTTGCCAATGTCTAACAAAAACCCCTATACACAAGCAGCCGATGCCTACGGCACAACGGCCGGTGTCACCGATCAACGCTCGCTTGAAGGCAAAGTCCTTCTCAAATCCGCCCGCCAGCTGGAAGAACTTTCCAAACGCTTGGCGACAGATGAAAAAGTATCACTGGAAGATATTGGCCATGCGATTGAATACAACCGCAAGCTCTGGATGGTGTTCGTCAACGAAACCATGAACGACAGCCACCCGCTGCCGCAGGAAATTAAAAACAACATTGCTTCACTGGGTGTTTTTGTTTTCAAACGGTCGACAGACATTCTGGCCGACACGAACCCGGAAAAGCTGAAAGCGCTGATTGAAATCAACCGCAATATTGCAGCCGGCCTGATGAAACAGCAAAAGAACGCGCAAAGCAAAACACCAGACGCACCGCCCGCACAAAGCGACCCGACAGACAATCTGGCCTAGTCGGAAGCTTTAGAAGAAATTCACCAACAGACATAAACCTCGCAGTACGTGTCCAAACCTGATGATATAGTCGTCCCCGGTCCCCTGAAACACGGGGCACCGCACAGGTCAACAAAAAAGCACCCCGCTGGGTGCCTGATGCAAAAAGCCGAAAGCAAAGCCATTATATTGATGCCTTAGACAATAACCGATTGCCCGCCATCCGCAGAAACATCACCAAACGAGCCGCCTGTTGATTGCGTAACCGCAGGAGCGGTCGATACGCTTTGCGGCGCAGGCGTTGGTGCGACACTTTGTTGCTGCGGCTGCGGCTGCGGCTGAGCCTGTGGCTGAGATATATCACTATTGGACCGTGCCGCTTTTTCACGGGCGGCGGATACGGCAGCCTGCTCGGCCTGCGCGGCATCCAGTTTTTGCGCACGCTGGAATGCTTTTAATTGTGCCTCGCTCGGATATTGATTGACGACTTCGCCGGTCTCGCTGGAACGCACTTCCAGAATGGCCCGCTCTGCCGCGCTGTCAATCCGCACATGAAGACTGCGCCCCAGTTGCGGTTGGTTGGAATACAGAGCCTCGGCCCCGCCCCCGCCAGACGCAAAAGAAGCCCCTGCCTGAGGTATGACCCTCGCAGCGGAACTTTGCACAGACAATGTGCTGACAGCCTCAATCATATTCTATGATCCTATCGCACGGTTCTGGGCCACCCCCTACAGGTAACCCACTCCTATACTTTCTATACTACATAGTTTATCAACAACAATCAAGTAAAAAAGCATTATATATAAGCTCATTACTGCGTTTTCTTGAATCAAATACTCGTTAACTTTATATTAATACTTTATTAACCAAATATTAACTATTTCAATACTTGAATATGGCCGATAAAATATAAAATACCAATAAAAAACAATGATTTATTAGTTAAATATCCACATATTTAGCTTATTATTTAAAGTATCCCCCGCATCGGCACGGATATTGAATAAACAGAAGGGGATAGGCTGCGTTTTTTTGGCAGCAGGCAAAATTTGCCTAGTCGCCAAAAATTCGTTAATGTGTAGAAGTGGGGTTTCGGGTTTTCTTTATAATTTACATGATGCCGGGATTCCCTTCTTTGAATGGCTTCAAAGCAAGGTGAACAAAAGTGGATTCTTTTCTTGAAACGCTGAAAAATCTGGGGCCTGCGCGTTTGGCCATGATGGCCCTGACCTTGTTCGGGCTGATTGTCTTTTTTGTTTTTGTTGCCGCGCGCGGCAGTTCTCCGACAATGACACTGCTGTACGGGAACCTGGCCACCGCCGACACCACAGAAATTTCTGCCAAACTTGAAAACTCGAACATCTCTTACCGCCTGAATGAAGACGGTACAGAAGTTTCCGTGCCGCACAAGGATGTGGGCCGCGCCCGTATGCTGCTGGCCGAAGAAGGCCTGCCGCGCAATGGCTCCATGGGCTACGAGCTTTTCGATCAAAAACAAAGCTTCGGCGTTACCAGCTTTCAGCAAAATATAAACCAGCTGCGCGCGATGGAGGGAGAATTAGCCAGAACCATTGGCACCCTCGCCCCTGTCAAAGCCGCACGCGTACATTTGGTATTGCCACAACGTGAACTGTTCAGCCGCGAAAGCCGCGCCGCCAGCGCCAGTGTATTCGTTAACCTGCGCAACAGCGGCAATATCGGCGCCGAGCAAATTCAGGCCATCCAGCATCTGGTTGCCGCTGCCGTGCCGCAATTAAAACCCTCACATGTTGCCATTATTGACCAGGACGGCAGCTTGCTTGCCCGTGGCGAAGACGAAGTGGACAATACATCTGCCGCGCGCAACAGCGAAGAAATGCGCCAGAAATACGAGCAACGCATGAACCGCGCCATCGAAGACATGGTCAGCCGTGTGGTCGGCTACGGCAAAGTGCGCGCCAAAGTTTCTGCCAGCTTGAATTTTGATATCGTCAGCCGCAATTCCGAAACTTATAATCCGGAAGGACAAGTTGTCCGCTCCACCCAGACCGTTACAGATGAAAGCACAGACACCAGCAACAGCAACAATGCCGCTGCCGTCTCCGTGCAGACAAACCTGCCCGGCCTGCCAGGCGCTGCCAATACATCCGGCAGCAGCAACAACCGCACCGAAGAAGTCACCAACTTCGAGATCAGCAAAACAGTCGAGAATGTTGTGCGCGCTGGTGGCCAGGTTGAACGCCTCTCCGTCTCTGTCCTGGTGGACGGGCGCTATGAGCCAGATGCAACAGCGGTAAAACCGGAAGATGCTCCGAAAGACTGGGCCCCGCCCCGCGTGTATGTTCCCCGTTCGCAAGAAGAGCTGGATAAAATTGCCCTTCTCGTAAAATCCGCTGTTGGCTTTGATGACATGCGCGGTGACCGCGTGGAAGTGTTGAATATGCAGTTTGCGGAAACCGATCTTTTTGACGGCCCCGTAAACGACAATTCCATCATGGGTTTCCCGCGTGAACAAATCATCAGCCTTGCCGAAACGCTGGCACTCGCACTGGTGGCCGTCATTGCCATCCTGGCGATTTTCCGCCCCTTGATCACGCATTTTACAACGGCTGCCAAATCTGCCGGCACACAAAACAACATGCAAGATGATATGCCCACCATGCTGCCAGGCCAAATGGCCCAGCAACAGCTGGCAGGGCCAGCCGGTATGATTGCCGGTGGCGGAATGCAACAAGGCGGCGCACAAGGCGAACTGGACAGTATGATTGATATGTCCTCCGTCGAAGGCAAAGTAAAAGCCTCCAGTGTGCAAAAAATCAGCGAGCTGGTCACCAGCCATCCGAATGAAACCGTTTCCGTCATCCGCCAGTGGATGTCACAGGAGAGCTAAAACATGCGCGTCCGCGAAGATTACCGCACACTCACAGGCACGGAAAAAGCGGCCATTTTGCTGCTGTCCCTTGGCGAAGAATATACCGCCAAGATTTTCGAGCAGCTGGATGAAGAAGAAATTCTCAACCTCTCCCACACCATGTCCAATCTGGGCAAGGTCAGTTCCGGCGTGATCGAACGTTTGTTTATCGAATTTGCCGAAAACATCACATCGACCAGCTCCCTTGTTGGTACGCTCGACAGTACCGAGCGTCTGCTCGCCAAAGTCCTTGGCAAAGACAAAGTCGATAACATCATGGAAGAAATTCGTGGCCCCGCCGGCCGCACCATGTGGGAGAAATTGTCGAACGTGAACGAGGAAATCCTCGCAAGCTACCTGCAAAAAGAATATCCACAGACGGTTGCTGTGGTCTTGTCCAAAATCACACCGGAACATGCGGCTAAGGTACTGGCCACCCTGCCCGAGGGTTTTGCCATGGAAGTGGTCATGCGGATGCTGCGCATGGAAGCCGTACAAAAAGAAGTGCTGGACGACGTTGAAAAAACGCTGCGCACGGAATTTATGCCGAACCTGTCCCGTTCCAGCCGCCGCGACAGCCACGAAATCATGGCCGAAATTTTCAACAGCCTGGAACGCAACGTCGAAGGCAAGTTCATGGCCTCGCTGGAAGAACGCAACCCGGATTCTGCCGAGAAAATCCGCAGCCTGATGTTCACCTTCGAAGATCTGGGCAAGCTGGACCCGGGCGCGATCCAGACCGTTATCCGCTCGGCAGACAAAGAAAAGCTGCCGCTCGCGCTCAAAGGCGCATCGGATGCCATGAAGGACCTTTTCTTCTCCAACATGTCGGAACGCGCTGGCAAGATTATGAAGGAAGACATGTCCGCCATGGGCCCTGTCCGCCTGAAAGAAGTCGAAGAAGCGCAACAAAGCCTTGTCAATACAGCCAAAGACCTTGCCGACCGCGGCGAGATAACCATTGTGACAGCCAAGGATGAAGATGAACTCATCTACTAAGAATGATGGCGACATGAAAAAGTTTATGTTCGACACAAACGACTTTGACAAACCGGCCGAGCCGGAACCGGTCGCTGTGTCCTATTCCGAAGAACAATTGATGCTGGCCAAAACGCAAAGCTACAGCCAGGGCAAAGCCGAAGGCCTGGCCGAAGCCCATGCATCGCAGGAAGAGCAAATGCTCGCCCTGATCAGCAAAGTCATGCACATGCTGGAACAACTGATCGCCAGCGAAGAAAAGCGCGAGCTGGACAGCATGATGCAGACAACAAAGCTGGCCTTGCGTGTAACGCACAAACTGCTGCCGCAATTTGCACAGCGATTTTCCATTCAGGAAATAGAACGCGTTATACTGGAAGCATTGGAAGTGCGCAAAGACGAAGCCCGCATTGCCGTGATGGTGCCCACCATGCACCTTGATTCACTGAAAAACCGCATCGATGACCTGGCGCTGGAGCGCGGCTTTGCCGGCAAGCTGATTTTGATCGCCGATGATGCGATGGAAGCCAGCGACTGCCGCGTGGAATGGGCAGATGGTGGTGCCGAGCGCCTCTACGAACGCCTTTTCGCGCAGATTGAAAACGAATTCGCCAAATCGATGTCCGCCATACAAACAACACGCGATGGCAGCACCGAGTAACGGCCACCACATTAAACAAGATAACCAAGGGGAGACCAAACAATGGCAAACGATCCGAACAGCACGGTTGAATTCGAAGAAGTCGAACAACACGCAACAACGGAAGTACGCAAAAAAGACATCGATGCGATTTACGATATTCCGGTACAAATTTCCGCTGTACTCGGCAAATCTTCCATGCAGGTCAGCCAGCTTCTGAAACTCGGCCGTGGCGCTGTGGTAGAGCTGGACCGCAAAGTCGGTGAATCCATCGATATTTACGTCAACAACCGTCTGGTTGCGCGGGGCGAAGTGATTGTCGTGGAAGACCGCCTGGGCGTAACCATGACAGAGATCGTCAAATCCGAGCGTTCCTCGTCCTGATCTTTTGCTGTGCACGGCCCGGCTGCCGGTTTTATGCCGTTGCAGCGTTTAAGGCTTTCACCACAGCGCCCTGATGTTGATTTAATACAAGAAGAAAGTAGACACCAATGCGTTTGATGATTGTCGGCAGCCTTAACGGACAAATCAGCACCGCCGGGAAAATGGCCATTTCCCGTGGTGCCAAAGTCACGCATTGCGAAGATACCGAACAAGCCATGGGCGCGCTGCGCAATGGCAAGGGCGCGGATATTATCATGGTGGATGTTAAACAAGACATCGCCAGTTTTATCGCACAGCTGGAAGCGGAGCGCATTGTCATCCCGGTTGTTGCCTGCGGGATTGATAACGACACGGCAGCCGCCGTCAAAGCCATCAAGGCCGGGGCAAAAGAATACATCCCCCTGCCACCCGATGCCGAATTGATTGCCGCTGTCTTGCAGGCCATTGCCGAAGAAAGCAATGCCATGATTGCAAATGACCCTTCCATGAAGGCGGTGTTGCAAATTGCAGATAGAATCGCCCCTTCCGATGCGACAGTGCTGATCACAGGGGAATCCGGCACGGGTAAAGAAGTGATGTCACGCTATATCCACCAGAAAAGCAAACGCAGTGGTGGCCCCTTTATCTCTCTCAACTGCGCAGCAATTCCCGAGACCTTGCTGGAATCCGAATTGTTCGGCCACGAAAAAGGCGCCTTTACCGGTGCCATTGCCCGCCGTATTGGCAAGTTTGAAGAGGCCAATGGCGGCACCTTGCTGCTGGACGAGGTCAGCGAAATGCACCCGTCCTTGCAAGCCAAGCTGCTGCGCGCCATTCAGGAACGTATTATTGACCGCATCGGCGGCACATCGCCCGTTAAAATCGACATCCGCCTTGTGGCCACCAGCAACCGCGACATGGAAGCTGCCGTCAAGGCAGGCCAGTTCCGCGAAGATTTGTATTTCCGGCTGAACGTCGTCAACCTTGAATTGCCGTCTCTCAAAGAACGCCCGACGGATATTCCGGCGCTTGCCGCCATGTTTGCCGATAAATACAGCGAGCATAACGGGCTGAAGCCCAAAAAACTTTCCGCCGCTGCCGCTGCCAAGCTGCAAGCGCATACATGGCCCGGCAATGTGCGCGAACTTGAAAACGCCATGCACCGTGCCGTGCTGGTATCGCAAGAAAGCGAAATTGAAGCGGGCGCCATTATGCTGTCCGGTCAAAAAACCAGCATTGCGGCACAAACGGCTGCGCAAACAGCAGGTGCTGCACAAGCAACCACCAGCACACAACCCGCTACACCGGCAGATGATTCAATGCCTGCCGCGCTGGTGGGCCGCACCGTGGCACAGGTGGAACAGCAATTAATTTTGAACACGCTGGACCATTGCCTTGGCAACCGCACCCATGCGGCAAATATTTTGGGCATTTCCATCCGCACCCTGCGGAACAAACTAAAAGAATACAGCGAAGCGGGCATTCCCGTTCCCGGCACAGGCACTGGTAGCTAACACATGGCAGATACAGGCATCACAACGATTGGCACCAAAGGCGGCTTCAGGCTGCGCGGCGATATTATATTCGCGGTCGGCATCGTCGCTGTGCTTGTGGCACTGGTCTTGCCCATGCCCAGCTGGATGCTGGATGCCTGTCTTGCCCTCTCGCTTGCTTTTGCCGTCCTGATTTTGATGACCGCGCTGTTTATCGAGCGCCCGCTGGAGCTCAGCTCCTTCCCCACCATCTTGCTGGTTGCAACCATGATGCGTTTGGCGCTCAACCTTGCCTCCACCCGCCTGATTTTGGCGAACGGCCACGAAGGCAAGGATGCGGCGGGGAATGTGATTGAAGCCTTTGGCGGCTTTGTCATGCAAGATAATTTCGTCATCGGTATTATCGTGTTTGCGATTTTAACCATCGTCAACTTTGTGGTTGTCACAAAAGGTGCGGGCCGCATTGCCGAAGTTGCCGCGCGTTTTAGCCTGGATGCCATGCCCGGCAAGCAAATGGCCATTGATGCCGACCTTTCCGCCGGCCTGATTGACGAAGGCGAGGCCAAATTCCGCCGCTTGCAGCTGGAACAGGAAAGCACCTTTTTCGGCTCCATGGACGGTGCGGCGAAATTTGTGCGCGGGGATGCCATTGCCGGCCTTTTGATCGTTTTTATCAATATTATTGCCGGTATCGTGATTGGTGTTGCGCAAAAAGGCATGAGTCTGTCAGCGGCCGCCGATACCTATACCCACCTGACCATCGGTGACGGCCTGATCAGCCAGATTCCTGCCCTCATCGTCTCGGTTGCCGCCGGTATGCTGGTATCCAAAGCCGGTGTTTCCGGGTCTGCTGACAAAGCCATTTTCGCCCAGCTCAGCAAATACCCGCAAGCCCTGATCATGAGCTCGATCCTGATGATCCTGCTGGGATTGATGCCCGGTATTCCCACCATCCCGTTCTTTTTTATGGGTGGCGTCACCGGCTTTTTCGGCTGGCAGAATATTCAAAACACCAAAAAAGCCGTGGCGGTTAAAGACAGCGCCGACAAAGCCGCCGCCGCCAAAGTGCCCGTGGCCGAAGAGCCCATTTCCAAAGCGCTGGCGATTGATACCATCCGCGTTGAGCTGGGCTATGGCCTGCTGCCGCTGGTGAACAACCCGGATAAAGGCCGTCTGACCGAACAAATCAAGGGCCTGCGCCGCCAACTGGCCGAAGACATGGGTTTCATTCTGCCGTCTGTGCGCATTCAAGATAACCTGCAATTACCCGCCAATGCCTATGTCGTGCGCATCAAAGAAATTGAGGCAGGCCGGGGGGAAATTCGTCCTGACATGCTGTTGTGCATGAACCCCAGCGGCGAGCAGATTGAACTGCCGGGCGAAGCCACACGCGAACCCACTTTTGGCCTGCCTGCCATGTGGCTGAACACAGATTACCGGGAAGAAGCCCATTTCCGTGGCTATACGGTGGTGGACCCTTCCACCGTCGTCACCACGCACATCACGGAAATTATCAAAGACAACATGCCGGACCTGCTGTCCTATTCCGAGACACAAAAACTGCTGGATGAATTGCCGGAAAGCCACCAGAAGCTGATTGCCGATGTGATCCCCAACAAAATCACCGTCACAGGCTTACAGCGCGTGTTACAAAATCTGGTGGCGGAGCGGGTATCCATTCGCGACCTTCCCACCATTTTGGAAGGTGTGGCCGAAGCCACGGGCTTCACCAGCAACGTGACCATGATTACCGAACATGTCCGTACCCGCCTCTCCCGCCAGATTTGCGACCAACACAGCAACAATGCCGGTGTGCTGCCGCTCATCACCCTCTCCGGTGACTGGGAGCAAGCCTTTGCTGAATCGCTCGTCGGTCAGGGGGAAGAGCGCCAGCTGGCCATGGCCCCCACACGCTTGCAACAATTTATTCAGTCTGTCCGCGCCGTTTATGAAGATATGGCAATGAAGGGGGAATCTCCGGTGCTGTTGACCAGCCCCGGCATCCGCCCCTATGTTCGCTCGATCATTGAACGGTTCCGTCCGCAAACCATCATCATGTCACAAAACGAAATTCATCCCCGCGCGCGTATTAAAACACTGGCGCAGATTTCGTGATACAAAAAACACTTATACCGCCCAACAACAATAAGTAGAACATGCGTCTCAAATCTTTCCATGCCAAGTCTATGCAAGATGCCCTGCGTCAGGTCAAGGAAGCCCTGGGCGACGACGCTATCATCGTCTCCACGCGCGAAGAAAGCAGCGGCTGGGTGCGCATCACTGCGGCCATCGAACAGCTAAGCCCCACACCGGAAGCTGTCTTCACCGATGAACTGCCCGCCGCTGGCCTGAAAGAAAAACCCGCCGGTAAAACACAAGCATCCGACAAAGACATTGCCAACGGCCAAAAATACGACAGCGACGAGATTATCGAGATTATTACCGACACCCTCCTCAAGCACCGTGTGCCGGGCGGTGTGAGCGAGCGTATTATTACCGCCGCGTCGCTGGATGGCTCTGGAGATCCGCAAATAGCACTCGCCAAAGGTCTTGGCCGCACCTTCCACTTCGCCCCGGCCACAGCCACCAATGGCGTGCACCGCCCGATTATTCTGGCAGGCCCCCCGGGCGCCGGCAAAACACTGATGACAGCAAAACTTGCCGCCGATGCCGTTATGCATGGACGTAAACCCGCCATTATCACCACCGATATTGCGCGCGCCGGCGGGGTGGAGCAATTATCCGCCTTCTTGAACATTCTTGAGCTGCCCCTGTTGCAGGCCGAAACGGCACGGGATTTGCAAAACCTGCTGAAGGAAGCCAAAGGGCATGATGTAATTATTGATACCGGCGGGCTCAACCCTTTTGACCCGCAGGAAATGAAATTTCTGGCAAAACTTCTGGCCACAACCGATATGGACGCAGCCCTTGTTATGCCCGCCGGTATGGATGCCGAAGAAGCTGCCGAAATCGCCATGACGTTTGATGTACTTGGTGTTAAAAACCTGATTGCCACACGGCTTGACTTTGCCAGACGCCTTGGCGGTATTTTAAGTGCCGCTGCAAAGACAGGCTTGGCACTGGGCACGGCCAGCCATACGCCCCAGGTGGCACACGGCATTGTTGAACTGACACCGCAAAAACTTGCGGCCCTGCTCCTGCCCCATCTGCCTGCACCGGCGGATACGGCAAAAGCAAAAGAAAGGTAGAGACCATGACAACGCATATCGAAGATACAATTTCGACACCCGCGGCGTCTGAAAAAAAGCGCGCCCAGCGGCTCATCGCCGTCGCCTCTGGCAAAGGCGGCGTCGGCAAAACATGGTTTTCCATCGGACTCAGCCATGCACTGGCCAAGGAAGGCAAAAAAGTCCTGCTGTTTGACGGTGATCTGGGTCTGGCCAATGTGGATGTGCAACTCGGACTGATGGCCAAACACGACCTGAACGATGTGATTGAAGGCAATCTGGCGATGGAGCGTGTGATTGAACGCCACGAAGATGGCGGCTTTGACGTGATCGCAGGCAGATCCGGCCACGGATCTTTGGCCGCCCTGACCGTGCCGCGTTTGCAGGAAATTGTGGAACAATTGCGGCTGGTTCTTAAAAATTATGATGCCATCATCATCGATCTGGGCGCCGGCATTGACCGCACCGTGCGTTTCATGTCGGCTGCGGCCGATACCACTTTCGTGGTGACCACGGACGAACCGACATCGCTGACCGATGCCTATGCCTTTATCAAACTCAGCCATGCCGCCGGACATGCAGACAATATTCACGTTGTCATCAATATGACCAGCAGCAAAAAAGAAGGGGATGCCACCTATAATACCCTGACCAAGGCATGCAATACCTTCTTGAAAATCTCCCCCCCGCTCATCGGCATTATCCGTCAGGACAAGCGTGTACGCGATGCCATTCGCGCACAGACACTATTTTTAACGCGCTACCCGAATATTGAGACAGCAGAAGATCTGGAAGCCATTGCCGCGCGCGTTGCCACCGAAATTCTGGCCTGAACGGATATGAGGGGAAAGGTATGAGCGAAACACAGTTTCCGCCCCCGCGCCCGTCCGGCACATCTATCAGCACAACATCCGGCACGGCAGAGCGCTATACCATCCGTGACGCGCTGGTTTTACAGGCCCCGTCTTCCTTGGCGCAGCCGGAAAAAACACTGCTGCTGGAAGGAAAGGTCACCAACAGCGATACCAAGCGCGGCGAGATACACATCACCACCGCCAAAGGCGAGATTGTCGTCCAATCACAAACGCCGCTGCTCAAAGATGCCGAAGTGGCTATCGAGCTGAAGATGCAAAACCTCAGCTTGCGTGCACAAATCACCGTCTTGCGGCAAAAAGCCAGCGAAGCACAAGAAGTGCAAAACGCCGTACAACCAGCTGCCACCAGTGCCACGCCTGAAAAAGCTGTTAAAATTACGCCACAGATGACAGTGACCGCGTTGCGCCTGCCGCCCGATACACCACCCGTACCGCCACAAGCGCAAACAGTAACAAACACCCCGGTGCCTTTGCCACCCAACGCGCCGTCACAAAATTTAAGCCTGTCGCAAGCCGCAGCCATTATCGAGGCTGCGCGAAAAATCGGCATTGCACAACTGCCCACTGTTTTGCCCACACTGCCGCCCATTCCCATGCCCATTTTGTGGCAGATTTTAAACACGCGCGATGTTGAAAGTGCCCTGCAACGCTTGCCGCCGCCAATGCAGCAGCAAATCACCACCTTTTTGCAGCAGCCTGATGTTATATCGGCTTTGCAAAAGATTATTCCGCCGGCGCAACTGGCCACAATGTATCCGCCACCGCCCGCCGCTGCAGACACACCCGTTGCCGAGACTGCAGACGATATGCTGACCGCGCAAATCGCCACACGCCCCACAAGCACGGCAACACCGACAGATATTCAAGCCGCACAGGCCGCAGCCCTGCGTAGTATTTTGCCGCTGCTGGAAAGTATTCTGCCGGGTGCTGCGCCCACCTTGTCTGCCACCCGTTTACCCGCCCCCACCAAAACCTTTGCGGCAGCACCTTTACCGCAAAACATGGTACAGGTAAAAATTGACAGCATCCTGCCCACAAAAAATACGCCTGTACCTGCAGGGCATGTCAGCGCCACGGTTGAATCCATCACACCGGCAGGCTTTCCCATCCTTAAACTGCCGGACGGGCATATTGTTTTGCAGCAAGCACTTGATGTTAACACCGGTACACAGCTTGCCATCAGCATAACCCCCATGAGCGCCGCAGACATTCTTGCCCTGGCCCCCAACCTTACCGGGGTCACCGCCGTTGGGGGCGCAGCCCTCGCTTTTGACCCCTTCAGCACGCGCAGCTGGCCCGCCTTGCAAGAAGCCCTGCAAGTATTGATGGTACCCGCCGCAGCCGGTGCGCAGACCGCTTTGCACAACACCATTCCATCGCCCGCCAATAACCGCATGGCACCCACCACATTGTTTTTTCTGGCCGCTTTGCGCATGGGCAATATTGAAAGCTGGCTGGGCGAGAATATTTTACAAGCCCTGCGCCAGTCAGGCCGCAAAGATCTGGTCGAACGGCTGGGCGGTGATTTCAGCCGCCTGTCCACACAATCCAAAACGGCTTTGGCGGGCGACTGGCGCGTGATTTCCCTGCCCTTGCTGCACGATGAGCAACTGAGCCAGATACAGTTTTACGTCCGCCACCAGGAAGAGCGCGAAGACAATGGCGCAGAAGATGAGAACGCCCCCAAAAAAATGACGCGGTTTATTTTAAACCTGACACTATCCCGCATGGGGGATTTACAGCTGGATGGCTTGATGCACAAAAAACGCCTTGATCTTGTTTTGCGCAGCGGCGATAAACTGCCCGCCGATATCCGTCAGGAAATCGCAAAACGTTTTACAGCGGGTATAGAAGAAGTTTCCCTGCAAGGCAGCATCACCTTCCAGACACGGAAAGAAAGCTGGACCGTGATAGAGGCCACGCCGCCCGGATCGCGGATGATATAAACCGGTTTATTCGCTGTCTGATTTACGGCGGAAGCCTTCAAGACCAATGGCATCCATGGCCTGATCTTCTTTAAAGCGGCGCTCTTCTTCCGCAAGCCTTTCACGCTCGGCCTGCGTCATCTCGTATTTCTTAAGCTCGCTGAAAGTTTCCATCAAGTCCTGTTTCGCTGTTTCGATGTTTTTTTCCAAAACGGCTTCGGCCTTATCAAAAGCTTCGCGTTTTTTACGCACCGTATCAACATAACCGGAAAACGTGAAATGGACATCACCTGTCTGGGCGACGGCTTCTTTTTCTTTTTCAAACTGTCGTTCCAGTTCACGCCGGTCCCGCTCCAGCAAAGCCAGATCACCATACAACTCCCCCAGCACACGACGTTTTTCATCGAGCTCATGTTTGTGCAAACGTATCAGCGGTTTCAGATCGGCCATATCAGTTTATTGCTTTTCTGGCGCAGGGCTTGGCATTTGCAGTGCTTCGGCCAAACGCGCATAACCTTCTTCAAGGCTTGTGTGCTCTTGCGGCTTTTGCGCAAGGAATTTTTCAATGGCTGGATAAAGCTCGATCGCCTGATCCACTTTCGGGTCGGAGCCACGACGGTAAGCACCCAGCCGGATCAGTTCAGACATATCTTCATAAGTTGACATCACTTCGCGCCCACGCTGAACCAGAAGCGCCTGCTCGGCCGTCAAGCAACGCGGCATGGAGCGGGAAATACTGCGCAAAATATTAATAGCCGGATAACGGCCACGGTCTGCAATGGCACGCTCCAGCACGATATGCCCGTCAATGATCCCGCGCACAGCATCGGCGATAGGTTCATTGTGGTCATCCCCCTCCACCAGTACCGAGAAAAACCCGGTAATATCACCACTGCCCCGCACACCGGGGCCTGCACGTTCCAGCAAGCGCGCCAGTTCGGAAAAAGTTGTGGGGGGATAGCCCTTGCTGGTCGGCGGCTCTCCGGCGGACAAGCCAATTTCACGTTGCGCCATGGCAAAACGGGTGACGGAATCCATCAAACACAAAACCTGTTTGCCTTTATCACGGAAATATTCGGCAACAGCCAACGTCATATAAGCGCCCTGGCGGCGCATGAGCGGCGATTCATCTGAGGTCGAGACGATCACGACGCTTTTCTTCAGGCCTTCTGGCCCCAGATCATCTTCCAGAAATTCCTGTACCTCGCGCCCGCGCTCGCCGATCAAACCAATCACGCTGATTTCTGCTTCGGTATAGCGCGCAAGCATGGACATCAAAACAGATTTACCCACACCAGACCCTGCAAAAATCCCCATACGCTGGCCACGGCAGGTGGAGAGAAAACTATTTACCGCGCGCACGCCCAAATCCAGCTTATCGCCCAAGCGCTGGCGGTCATGTGCCGCAGGCGGTTTGTTGCGCAAGAGCATGTGTTCTTCGCCCTGCAGCAAAGGTCCCTTGCCGTCTATCGGTTCCCCCATCGCGTTGATCACACGGCCAAGCCATGCGGTGCTGGGATAAACAGCCGGTTGCGCTGCGGCAACTTCGGCGCGGCAGCCAAGGCCGACACGGTCCAACGGCTTGAAAGGCATTACCAGCGCGTGGCCTTCACGAAACCCCACAACTTCACAGGGAATTTGCTCGGCCCCCTTGGGGGTCAGGATACAGCGGTCGCCGATAGACAGTTCACGCTCGATCCCGCCAACTTCAACCAACATGCCGAGAATTTTCGTCACACGGCCAAAAAGCTGATAATCCGCCAGTTCTGCGATGCTATTGCCTAAATTTTCAATGAAATGATGCCTGGTCATGCCCAAATCCCTGTTCCCGTCATTATTATCCCATATTTTGGCAATAAAATCGCTTTTCTTTTCTCTATTTATTATCAAATAGTTAACCGGAATTTTCATCCTTTATAAACGGAAATTTTTGGTTTTTTTAACCTTTATTAACAATCATGTTATAATGTGATGAGGGATTAAAGAGTGGTTTAACAACACTAACGAATCATTAAGGGGACAGTGCACAATGCGGGTTTTACTTATCGAAGATGACCAGTCCACAGCCAAAAGCATTGAATTGATGCTTAAATCTGATGGCTACGTGGTCGATGTGACCGATATGGGCGAAGACGGCCTTGAAATCGGCAAACTGTATGAATACGACATTATTATCCTGGACCTTATGTTGCCCGATCTGGACGGCTATGAAGTTTTGAAACGCCTGCGGGCGGCCAAGGTTGAAACACCGATCCTGATCCTCTCCGGCCTGTCTGAACTGGACAGCAAATTGAAAGGTCTTGGATTTGGCGCAGATGATTACCTGACCAAACCTTTTGACAAACGTGAACTGCTGGCACGCATTCAAGCCATCGTGCGCCGTTCCAAAGGCCATGCGCAAAGCATCATCAAAACCGGCCCGCTGCAAGTAAACCTTGATGCACGCACCGTCGAAGTTGACGGCAATGCACTGCACCTTACCTCCAAGGAATACGGCATTATCGAGCTTTTATCGCTGCGCAAGGGCTCGACGCTGACCAAAGAAATGTTCCTGAACCACCTTTATGGCGGGATGGATGAACCGGAAGTAAAAATCATCGACGTTTTCATCTGCAAGTTGCGCAAGAAAATTGAAAAAGTATCACCGCAGGGTGGTAACTGCATTGAAACTGTCTGGGGCCGTGGCTATGTGCTGCGTGATCCGGCAGGAGGCGCAGCAACGGAAAAAGAAGCTGCCTCTGCCAGTGCTTGATAAAAAATAGAACAAAAAAAACGGCGGCTCTTACGGGCCGCCGTTTTTTTGTTTAAATCATCGCATTAAAAAGCGCCGTCTGCTTGCAAAAATACGCCCTGCATATCCGGGAAGGGTTTAAACAGCTGCGTTAAGCCAGATACATTTTCTGCCGCCCCCAGAAACAAAACACTATCCGGATGCATGACACCATGCAGGTTTTGCAAGACCCGGGCCCGGGCCGACGTATCCAGATACATTAATATATTCCGGCAAAAAATAATATCAAACGTGCCAATCCCTGGCGGCAGCAACAGCAAATTCAATTGACGAAAGGAAATGCTATCCCGCAACGCCTCGGCAATGGTCCATTTTTCTTCCGTTTGCGTAAAATATTTGACCAGCATATGCACAGGCAAGCCACGTTGTGCTTCAAACTGACTGTATGTGCCGCGCTTGGCCTGTTCCAGAATATCGTAAGACACATCGGTCGCCAGTAAATCCACACGCCACCCGGAAAGAGCGGCACCCATCTCGCGCAGCAGCATAGCGATTGAATATATTTCCTGCCCGCTGGCACACGCCGAGGACCAGATACGCAACGTTTTGCTGGCACGGCGTTTTTCAATCAATGTCGGAATAATCGTTTCACGCAAACGCTGAAACGGGGTGATATCGCGGAAAAAAGAACTTTCATGCGTCATCATCGCTTCAACGACGGCTTGACGTATAGCCGTATTGTCATCGCTGCGGCGTAAATGTGCGGCCAGAGCCTCAACCCCAGCCAGTCCTTGCTGCTGTGCCAAAGGCAGCAAACGCGATTCAAGCAAGTAAGATTTCTCCGGCGTAATGTTCATGCCGGATTCGCGCCGCAACAGATCGGCCAGAAAATCAAACGCCATGCGGTTCATGTCGTCACAGCCGGATCTTGGGCAGAAAGACGGGTATTGATCACCGCCGCAATATCGCACAAGGCAACAACGGCATGGGCACAGCCTGCGTCCACCACGCTGCCCGGCATCCCCCAGACAACGCTGCTGGCGGCATCTTGCGCAATCACGCTGCCGCCAGTCTCCATAATCTTTTTACATCCTGTGCGTCCATCTGTACCCATACCTGTCAATATCACAGCCAGCAGGTTTTTGCCATATGCGACAGCCAATGTTTCCAGCATCGGGTCTGCGGCAGGCCTGCAAAAATGCACGGGAGGGCTTTGTAATAATGCAATTACAGGCCCTTTGCGGCCCCCGGTCACTGTCATATGGTATCCACCGGGGGCAATATATATGCGCCCGGTGGATACCATATGACCGGCAGTGGCTTCACGTGCATCAAAGCCGCTGGCCTGTGTTATCTGTGTGGCCAGAAGCTCGGTGAAATGCTCGGGCATATGCTGTGTGATAAAAACGGGCGGTAGCTGTTCAGGCCCCACGCCCAGCGCGGCCAAATTCGTCAAAATCTGCACAAGTGCCGCAGGCCCGCCTGTTGAACTGGCAAAAGCCAAAGCATATAACGGCCGTGCAGGAAATGGTGCCTCCAGACCCGCCATCTTACCCTCTTGATTTAGCTTAACAAGCCAACCTGGCGGAATTTGCTTTCCAGTATCTCACTGTCAAAAGGCTTCATAATGTATTCGTCCGCGCCGGCAGCCAGGGCGACCTTGATCGCCTCCATTTCATTCTCGGTTGTGCAAAAAACGATTTTAACTTTGTCGCCACCCGGCAAAGCACGCAGTGCAGCCATAAATTCCATGCCATTCATAACAGGCATGTTCCAATCCAGCAAAATCAATGCCGGCATGGCCTCCTGACACGCCGCCAGTGCGGCTTGGCCATCCGACACCTCGCGGCAATCAAACCCCATACCTTCCACCATCATGCGGGCAAGCTTGCGCACAACCACGCTGTCATCGGCAATCAGGCATGTTGTCATGTTTTTTTCTCCATTCCGTTTACGCACCAAAACCCGAAAGCAGTTTTGGTATATCCAGAAGCATCACCGTATGCGCCGGCAGGCGGCACACAACAGGCACCAGCGCCTGTAATTGTGGCGACACGGTTACCGGCAAGGGTGCGCGCAAATCATGTGGCAATTCGCACACAGTGCCGACAGCATCTACTTGCAAACTATAAAGCCTCCCTTCATGGGTCACAATCACATTCATTGCCTTATTTACAGCAGATGTACTTTGAACGCTTGTTTCTATATCTTTAAAGCAATACGCCAGATTGATTGCGGCCAGCAACCGGCCACGCAGAACCATGATACCCGCAATGCCTTCTGCGGCCCCGGCAACTGCTGTCACAGGCTGTGCCGGCAATACTTCGGATACCCATGTTGTATGCAGGGCGATATGCTGCCCTGCAATGCGGGCCAATAAAAAGTTTTCCACCGTCTTCATGCCCGCACCCGCAAGGCTTCCGCCAGATAATGCAGCAGAGTGTCACGGTCAAACTTGTTAATTAATACATCAAATCCTGCCTCTTGTGCGCGTCTTTCATCATGCCGGGTGGAATAGGACGACAGCGCCAGCAAAGGCCTGTCACGCCAGCGGCCATCTTGCGCCTTTACGCGGCGCGCCAAATCAAAACCGCTCATGCCCGGCATTTCGATATCACTGATCACGGCATTAAAATGATGGCCGGCATCGTATAAATCAAAAGCCGCCTCGGCACTGGATGCCGTGACCACGCTATAGCCTGCGCTTTGCAAAACAGGCAACAGCAGGTTGCAAAAAAAAGCACTGTCATCCACCAACAATATACGGTCTACCGTTGTCACAGCTTTTACCAGGGGCTCCGCCGCAACACCCATGCCTTCAATATCCAGCCATTCAACCAAATCCCCCTCCAACGTTATACGGGGCGCAGCCTCTGGCGGGGGAAGGGTTCTGATGTCAAGAACAGTCTGTGCTGCAAGCACAGCGGTATGGCCCCTGTGGCAAAAAACAATACCGGTTTTTGCATTGCTGACAGGAAAATCCGCCCCCCTAAACGGGATCAGATTTCCATCCAGCGATAAAAAATATTCATCACCCCGGCCCTGCAACACATTGTTTTGTGACAGGTCACAGACCTTGACCACATGGGCGATATTCACAGCATGGACAGTGCCCGTCATACTGTAAAACAACAAAGCATCTACCTGCCCCATGCCCACTTGCTCTTCAGGTACAAGCGCTGCGGCGGGTACGGTTGTTACTCCTTGCAACAAGCGGCTGGTGTCCAGAATCATGGCCACATCACCGCTGCCCAAAATGGCGCAGCCCAAGACAGCCGGAATGTTTTGCAAACCCGGCGGCAGTGGTTTCACCACAACATCTTCGGCATTTTGAATGGCATCAACCAGAACACCAAAAATCATATCCGCATCGCGCAGAATGACAGCCTGCTGGTATTTTTTCTGCATAACAGGTGCCGTGTCTGTGACAGCTGGTAACAAATCTGCCAGCGGGCGTAGCGGCACCAGACAGCCGCGCAGATGCATCACGGCCTGGCCATCGATATATTCTATTTTCTGCCGTTGACACTGCACAAGCTCCTGCACTGCCGTTTGTGGAATAGCATAAAAAAGCTGATGATCTTGCACAACAATAGCCGGCACAACAGCCAGAGTCAGCGGCACACGCAGTGTAAAACAACAGCCCTTCCCCGGGTTGGAGATAATTTTTATGGTGCCACCTATTTTCTCAACCGCCGTTTTTACAGCATCCAGCCCCACACCACGGCCCGCAGCTGTTGTCACATCGGCAAGCGTTGAAAAACCCGGTTGCAAAATAAAGCGTGCCATATCATCCGGCGGCAGCGTGGTACATTTTGCAGGGGTGATCAATCCTTGCGCCACAGCAATATTTGCAATCCTGTCCAAATCCAGCCCGCTGCCATCGTCACTGACAGACAAAAGCACATATCCCTCTGCCGTGCGGGCGGAGAGGCGAATAACCCCTTCGGCAGGCTTTTCCTTTGCCTGACGTATTTGTGCTGCCTCTACACCATGCACCGCCGCATTGCGCACAAGATGCGCCAGTGGATCACGGATCATATCCAGCACATGGCGATCCAGCGTTGTTTCTGCGCCCTCCATTTCCAGCCTCAGGGGCTTTCCCGTCTCCCGCTCTACATCGCGCAGCAAGCGCGGCAAAGGCCGCCAGGCCTGCATCACAGGCTGCATACGCGCGCGCAGAACCTCTGCCTGCAATGAAGACACAAGCGTATTAAGCCGCTGCAGTGGCAACGATTCAGACACAGAATCGTGGGTTTTCACCAATAGCTGGTTGCGCGCCAGCACCAGTTCTCCCGTGAACGCCATCAAGTTTTCCAGCACATCTACATGCACACGCAAACTGGCCGGAAGACGCGCGCCTTCTGCCTGACGCGGTGTATAGGTATCCGGTAAGGAAAATTGCTGCCCCTTTGCCGCCTGCGCTAATACAGCAATCAAAACAGCATCGTCTCCCGTCGGTTCGCTGCCCGTTGCCGCAATCGCCGCCAGCAATACGCGCATCTGGTCAAAAGCCGCCAACATTAAATCAGACATTTGCGGTGTTGCTTGAATTTTGTTGTCGCGGCAACGGCTTAATACATCTTCCACAGCATGGGCAAGCGCCCCAAGCCGCACCAGTTTTAAAAAACCGCAACTGCCTTTAATATTGTGCGCCGCCCGAAAAATGCGCGGCAGCACATCGGCATCAGGCCCGGCGCGCTCAAACAGCAAAATATCCTGATCCAGCGTTGCCAGGCGCTCTTCGGTTTCCGTCAGGAATTCCTGCATTATATCATCCATGCCTCGCCCCATATTTCGCACAGACCACAGACTCTATAATGACTTTTTTTATTTAATGATTTCTTAGGACCTGTGCGCACTTAAACAAGCACCACACAGAGGCATGTCATGCACACCCGGCAGAAGAAAGCGCCGCATACAAAAGGGGGATGCATTTTGCATCCCCCTGTATGTCGTCTTTTTTATTTTTAAACAGCGAGCTGGAATTCGATACGCCCGAAATCTGTCTGTGCCTGCCATGTCAGGCCGATTCCGAAATGTGCCGCAAAACGGCCCGTGATATAGGCATGAACAGAGCGCGGGTCCAGGTCATCCGGTGCGGTTTCTCCCTTCAGCGCAGATTCAGCACCTTCACGAAAGCCGGCATGGTTGCCCGTCACCATAATGCGAATGCCTTTGTTGCCCTCCATTGCGGAAACGGCAATTTTGCCTTCGCCGTGGTTGCATTCTTCAGCCAGCACCAGAAGGTTCAACAAAATTTTGAAAAACCCGCGCGGCGGCATAGAAAATTTAACACCCAGATCCGGTTCAAACTCAGCCTGAATACGCCCCTGCCCCAAAAGCTCAACGAAAGCTTCGCGAATGTCTTTAAAACCAACGTTTTTATCCGTCCCCGCCGCACCATAAGACAGGCGGAAGGCTTTCAGGCGAATAGATGCCTGCTGCGCACTGGAAGCGATAAGCTGCACGGCTTCGGCGCCTGCGTCCTCGCCCAGTTCCTGCATCAGCTCAACCCCGTTGTTGACTGCGCCCACCGGGCTTACCAGGTCATGGCAGATGCGTGATGCAATCAGTTCCAGCACACGTGGATGCAAAGAAAGTTCCGACATAATATTTATCCCCTACCCTTTAAGATTAATTTTCAAACGGTGATGCAATACCGCTTTGTGCCAATTGGTCGATCAGTTGTGTTTTCAAACGGTCCAGCCCCTCGGTCGAAAAACCTTCCGCGCGGATGGTCAGCACATCTTCGGTATTGGACGGACGCATGAGCCACCAGCCATCCGGCGTTGTCACACGCACACCATCAATATCGTTGATCTGCATATCTTTATCCGCCAGTGTTTTCAGGCGGTCTTTGATTTCCGGCGCAATATCGAATTTACGCGCTGCCGGCACATGAAAACGCACCTCCGGCGTGTTATGCATTTTGGGCAAATGCGCCACCAGCTCGGCCAATGGTTTGTTGGCACGGCTCAGGATATCCAGCAATCGCACAGCGCAATAGGGCGCATCGTCAAAGCCGTAATATTTATCCGCAAAACAGATATGCCCCGCCAGTTCACCCGCCAAGGGTGATTTTAATTCCTGCATTTTCGCCTTGATCAACGAATGGCCCGTGTTCCACATCACCGGCTGGCCGCCCAAACGGGCCACTTCATCAAACAACACGCGGCTGCATTTTACATCGGCAATAATATGCGCACCCGGATGGGTTTTCAGCACTTCGGCGGCATAGACCGTCATAATCAGATCCGCCCAGATGATGCTGCCGTCTGCACCGACCGCGCCAATGCGGTCGCCGTCACCATCAAAGCCAATACCAATATCGCAGTTGTTTTCTTTCACAGCTTTTTGCAGATCGACCAGATTTTTGGCAACGGTCGGGTCCGGGTGGTGATTGGGGAAGGTGCCGTCAATTTCATCAAACAGCAACACATGTTTACCGGGAAGTTTTTTAACCAGACGGCGGATAATTTCCCCCGCCGCGCCATTGCCGATATCCCATGCAACGGACAGATCGCGCGTGCCGTGGTAATCTTGCATCATGCGCTCAACATAGGCATCTTGCACATCCAGCTGCGCCACATCACCCGTGCCGGATTCAAAATTTCCGGCCACAGCAAGCCTGCCGATTTCCTGCACCATATCGCCATAGAACGGTCCATCCAGATAAGCCATCTTGATACCGTTATAGCTGAGCGGGCTGTGCGAGCCTGTCACCATCACTGCCGCATCCAGCTTGTGCGACTTCATGGTGAAATAAACCATGGGCGTGGGGCCAAGGCCGATGTTGACAACATCCAGCCCGCAATCTGTCAGCCCGCGCATCACATTGGCGGAAAAAACGGGAGAGCTTTCACGGCCATCAAAACCAACGGCCACCGTTTTACCACCACGGCGTTTAACCAATGTGCCAAAGGCACGGCCCACGAAATAACAATCTTCTTCCGTCAAAGTATCCCCCACTGTGCCGCGAATATCGTATTCGCGCAAAATGCTGGGGTGGATGGTATGGTTTTGCTTTTTCGGTGTGGCGGCGTGTTCGGCTGTCATTCAGGCATCCTTGATGTGGGTGGTGCGGGGCATTCAATACCCTGTGCACAGTTTTATCGCATCGGCGCCATGTGGCACAAGGCTTTGAAAACCCCATAAATTTTCATATTGCGAGAGGTGTCCATTTTAGCTGCATAACAGGCTGATCATAAAGCAAAAAGCGGCTTTTACGTTTTATGCGGCAGCCGCCGCTTCTTAAAAAAACATGTTTTGAAACACGATCACAACAGGTAACCTTGCGGCTATGTCTGCATTGGAAAATCCCCTGAGCGCCTATCTGGCCGCCGACGGCTTTTTGGATGACCTTCTGGTCGAACTGGAAGGCACGATCACGCATGTCTGCGACAGGCTGGTCCTCAGCGATGCCCCGCCACGCCAGACCGTCTGGGCAGAGAATACATGGCGCAACCCACAGTTTATCGAAATTGACTCCATCGGCGATGCTGCAAAAAAACTGAAAGCCATTCAGCGCAACTGGGTGAATTACCCCTACGATTTTCATCGCCGCGCGCAACTGGTGACAGACAAACTGCCGCACGTCTCGGCAAAGCCCATCAAATTTCCGAACATTCCGCCCAGCTCTCCGCTGGGGTCCTGGGCCCTGCTGGACGAGGATCTTATTCTGGCTTCTGCTGATTGCAGCAGCCCCGTTGCCAATGGTGCCTATGTTTTTGAAGAAAACAAGGAAGAGCCGCCCAACCGCGCTTACCTGAAATTGTGGGAAGCCCTGACGCGCGCAACCCATATGCCCAAAGCCGGTGACACGTGCCTGGACCTTGGCGCCTGCCCCGGTGGCTGGACATGGGTATTACAAAGCCTGGGTGCAAAAGTTATCAGCGTGGATAAAGCACCGCTTGCCCCGCACATTGCAAGCCTGCCCAACGTAGAATTTGTACAGCAAAGCGCCTTTGGCCTGAAGCCTGCAGACATCGGTGCCGTCGACTGGTTATTTTCCGATATTATTTGCTACCCCGAGCGACTGTTGCGACTGGTGACAGAATGGAAAGCATCCGGCCTTGTGAAAAACATGATCTGTACGATCAAGTTCCAAGGAGAAACGGACCATAAAATGATAGAATCTTTCCTTGAAATTTCTGGCAGCACGGCCTGCCACCTTTATAATAACAAACATGAAATTACCTGGTTTTGTCTGGAGGATTTGACATGACATCGTACAAAGGCGACGCACATCTTGAAAAACTTTTGCAAGCCGCAGGCGAGACGCGCCCGCTGTCTGCCATCAAAGATATTTTGCGCGGTGTGAATGCCGCACCCGAAGATTTGGGTGATGCAAACCGCTGGATGCGCCTTGTCACAACAAGCACCGATGTCGAGACAAAAATTCAACTGGCCGCGTTAAAGCAAACACTGGCCGCAGAAAAAACGCCCGATGTGACAGACCGACTGGGCACTTTGCGCGCCGAAATGAAAAAACGCGGGATAGACGGTTTTTTTGTGCCCCGTGCCGATGAATTTCAAGGCGAATATGTGCCGGAGCGTGCAGACCGTCTGGCCTGGATCACAGGTTTTACAGGTTCTGCCGGTTCTGCCGTTGTGTTGAATGACAGCGCCGCGTTTTTTACCGATGGCCGTTATACCCTGCAAGCGCGTGAACAAGTGGATGCCAAAGATTTTGAAATCTGCAGCCTGTCAGAAGATCAGCCCCCGGCACCCACCATCACCCCCACCGAGTGGATTGAAAAAAATCTGACATCGGGCATGACTTTTGGTATCGACCCTTGGGTCCATACCCCGCAAGACATGAAGAAAATCAAGGAAGCTGTCGAAAAAGCAGGCGGCACATTGGTGCTATTACAAGACAATCCGCTGGATGCCGCATGGCAGAACCAGCCCCCCGCCCCGCTCGCCCCTGTTGTGCCGCACCCGATGGAATATGCAGGGCAAGAGTCACTTGAAAAACGTCAGAACCTTGCCAAAGCCCTGACCGCCAAAGATGCTGATGCCATTGCCATTACCCTGCCGGAAGAGATTTGCTGGCTTCTCAACATTCGCGGTGGCGATGTGCCTTGCACGCCGTTTGCGCTGTCCTATGCAATTGCGCATAAAGACGGCAGCGTGGATTGGTTTATCGATGAACGCAAAGTCACCGAAGAGACCAAAAAATGGATTGGTGCCGACGTGCGCATTCACGCACCGGAAGATTTTTCCAAAGCGATTGAGCAACTGGCGGCTGATGGAAAAACCATTTGGCTGGACCCCGCCTCTGCGCCCGTCAAGGCGCAAGATATTATCACAACAGCCGGCGGGGCGGTTCATGCCGAGCGCAGCCCCTTACAGTTGATGAAAGCCAAAAAGAACGCCGTTGAAATTCAAGGCACCATCAACGCACATATCCGCGATGGTGTGGCGATCACCCGTTTTCTGGCTGCGTTGTCTGAACAAGGCGCTGCTGCCAAGCATGATGAACTATCTGCCACGCAATTGCTGCAAGACATCCGCGCAGGCGGGGATAAATTCCGCGGCCTGAGCTTTGACACCATTTCCGGTGCCGGCGGCAACGGGGCCATTGTGCATTACAGATCAACGCCTGAGACCAACAAGCCTTTGCTGGCCGGCCCCGTTTATCTGGTGGACAGCGGCGCACAATATCTGGATGGCACCACAGACATTACCCGCACCATTGCGGTTGATACCCCCACGCAGGAGATGAAAGAGAATTTTACCCGCGTGTTAAAAGGCCATATTGCCGTTGCCATGGCAACTTTCCCCGAAGGCACCACCGGCGACAAACTGGATGTCAAAGCACGTGCAGCCCTCAAAGAAGTCGGCCTTGATTACGCACATGGCACAGGCCACGGCGTGGGCAGTTACTTGTCTGTGCACGAAGGACCCTGTGGTATTTCCCCGCGCGCCACTGCCGTGCCGCTGGAACCTGGCATGATTATTTCGAACGAGCCCGGCTATTACAAAGAAGGTGCCTATGGCATCCGCATTGAAACACTGGTGACCGTGATTGAAACGGGTGATACCAACGAAGACGGCAAAAAAATGTTGGGTTTTAAAACTCTGACACTGGCCCCCGTTGACCGCAACCTGATCGAGCCTGCGCTGATGTCGGAAGACGAGCTGACGTGGCTCAATAACTACCACGCAGAAGTTGCCCGCACGCTGCTGCCGCTGGTTGAGAAAGTAGACGCGAAAGCGGCTGCATTCCTCAAACAAGCCACGGCACCCCTCAACAAACCCGCCGCCCCCTCAGCTAACAAGCGGAAAATAAACGGGTTTTTCCTGTAACACCCCTGGGTTGACGCATTCTTTTAAATTTGCCATATTCTGACAACAGTCAATATCAGAATAAAGCAAACTTATGCCGCTTTTTTATACAGAAAATGGCTTTTTAAGCGCTGCCGCACACGGCGATATGGAGACGCTTAAAAAATACGTGGCCTCCCCCAAGGCAACGACGCTGCGCCATGCAACAGATGATGACGGACGCACCGCCCTGCACCGCGCTATTGAAAACGGGCACATTGCCGCCGCCGCTTTGTTGCTGGACACGGGAGCCGATATTTTTGCCAAAACAAAAAGCGGGCGCAGCGCTTTGCACTTGGCCGCGCCCCTGCCACAGCCGGACATGCTTATCTTCCTGCTGAAGCATACGCCGGAGCTGGATCCGAACGCACAAACAAATGACAAAGACAGCCCACTGCAAAACGCGACCCATCGCAACCGCGCCGAGAATGCGCGCATCTTGCTGGAAGCCGGTGCATCGGCACATGACCGCAAAGCATTGCTCTATGCCTTTCGCTATGGGTACACAGATATTGCCGATTTGCTTTTAACACGCGGCGCGGACCCAACCGTGTTGATTGATGAATACTATGGCTTTCGTCCGCTACACTTCATTGCCCAAAACGGCAATTTGCCCACGTTTGAATTGTTAATGAAGCAAAACAATATCGACCTTGATGCCCGCAGCAAAGATGGCAACACGGCCTTGCATCAGGCTGCCTATAATGGCTATGTACCCATCGTCGAAGCGCTGATAGCGGCAGGGGCCAAGCTTGATATTGAAAACAGTGACGGCTTAACGCCCGCAGAACTCGCCCTTAAAAAAGATAAAACACAGGCCGCCAAAATAATTCAGCAGGCCCTGCGCGAACAGCAAGAAAAAGCAACGCGCGAAAGCCTATATGCTGTGCCCGGTACACCGACGCTTCCGGCTGGTACAAAAGAGAGCGAAAGCTGGGTGCGTCTGGGTACAGATAAAATTGCCCATATCGGGGTGTACCCCACGCTGGAGCGAAAATTAACCACGATTTTTAATTTCTCGACACAAGAACGCCTGACGATTTCAGAAAACCTGCGCACAGGCACAGAAAACACGCTGCCCCCGCAAAGCTTTGAATCCCTGCCAGATGCCGCACTGGACGCGGCTTACACGGCTTTCCAACAGCAAGGCGGAACCGCAGAACGCAATCAAACGTTCAAGAAAAAGCTAAGCGGCAAACCGGGCCTGACATAATTTCCCCGAATCCCGATTTTTTGAGTAAACTGATTCTACCCCGCCCCGATGCACCAACCGAGGAAACAGAGTCATGCCTGTCAAATTCGTATCCGCATTATTATTCTTCCTGTTATTCACCACCGGCGCCGCGCAAACTGCGGCGGCAGACCGCGTCAGTATTTTCCGTTTTGAAAGCATTCAAACGATCGAGGAAATGCAGGCATTTTTGCGTGCGCAGTTTCCACAGGGTACACCGCGCAATGTCCTGCGACAGGTTTTTATAAAACAGGCCGGGGCCACGGGTTTGGTGCACCCGGTTTTTCAAAGCTCGGAAAAATATTTATACGATATCAACCTGTGCCGCTACTACATCTGGCGGTGGAACATTTCCGGTGATTTCGACATGAATGACAAGCTGCAACAACTCTATCTGAACGGGCAAGCACTCTATCAAGGCGCAGACCCAATGTTGAGCGCAGCCAATACGCCCGCCGGCCAGAACCAGAAGATTGCACAAATCAAGCGCCCGCGCCCCGAGGCCGACAAAGGCGAAACAGCCCCTGCCGCAATGGTCTATGACCAAGACGGAAATTTAGAAACAACCATTGACCAAAAGCTGATCGGCGTGGGCCCGTCGCAGGTAGACCCTGCCAATATGGGCAAGATGGTCACCTACACGGATGTGCCGCCGTGGCGTTCTATTTTTGATATGGACGATGCAAAAGAAATTGCCCCCTATGCCGGTGATTGTGCTGCGGCAGATGCCAAATACAATGGCCCCGCAACAGCCGCAGCCCCTTGAGGGGAAATTTATTCCACGAAAAAACCCCCGGCATCACGCGCGGGGGTTTTTTTAGTATTTGGAATGAGTAATCAGAATTCTGATTATCTTATTCGCCGTCGCGCTCCTTGCGTTTGCGCTCAAGCTTGCGATAACGTCTGACTGCTTCCGATTTTTCGCGCGCCTTTTTAACAGACGGCTTTTCGTAGTGACGGCGCAGTTTCATTTCGCGGAAAAGACCTTCACGCTGCATTTTTTTCTTCAATGCGCGCAGAGCCTGATCGACGTTATTATCGCGTACGATGACCTGTACGATGGTAATCACCCCTTTCCAAATAAAATCTCGGTCGGTGGTGCTGTGCGGCCTGATTCTGGCGCACGGTTCTCCGTCCGGTGGAATTGTTTAACACAGGGAAACCGCGCTTGCCAAGCCCTGATATTGCGGCAAATCAGGCGCGGGCAAAAGTGTTGCGATGCAACATATTGATTTTCCATGTTATTTTTAACAAATTACCGTGCTTATGTCAAAAAAACAGGGGAAATTAAGTTGCGCGGGGGCCTGTCGGGCACTAGTTTAATGCGAGACAGCCAAGAATCAACAAAACAGCCGTAAACGGGGGAATTTCATGCGCTCAGCCGTCACGCTTGATGATAAATATACCGAGGCCGCAGGCCGCATCTACCTGAATGGTCTTCAAGCCATTGTGCGCATCGCCATGATGCAGCACCAGTTGGACAAAGCCAACAACCTGCGCACGGGCACTTTTGTCTCCGGCTATCGCGGCTCGCCACTGGGTGCCTTGGATCTGGCCTTCTATTCCGCCAAAGCCTATACCGACCAGCACGATATTCAATTCCACCCCGGCATCAACGAAGACCTGGGCGCCACCGCCGTCTGGGGCAGCCAGCAGTTGAACCTGGGGCCCGGCGCACAGCGCGATGGCGTTGTCGGCATGTGGTACGGCAAAGGGCCCGGCGTTGACCGCTCGCTTGATGTGATGAAACATGCGAACGCGGCAGGCTCTTCCAAACACGGCGGTGTTCTGGCACTGGCAGGGGACGACCATGCCTGCAAATCATCCACCTTCCCGCATCAATCCGAATATGCCTTCATGCATTGCATGATCCCTGTGCTGCATCCGGCCGGCGTTGAAGACGGCATGTTTCTGGGCCTGCACGGCATTGCCATGTCGCGCTACTCCGGCTGCTGGTCCGGCTTTAAAGTCATTAGCGAGTTTGCAGACAGTTCTGCCTCCGTTTTCTCTGACCCCTTCGGCCTGACGTTCAACACGCCGACCGATTTTGAAATGCCCAAAGATGGCCTGAACATCCGCTGGTATGATCCGCCGGTAGAGCAAGAGCGCCGCCTGATGGAACTGAAATTGCCCGCCGCCACCGCCTATGCCCGCGCCAACGGCCTTGACCGCTTTACCATCAATCCTGCAAAAAAACGCATTGGCATTGTCGCCACCGGTAAATCGTGGATGGATACGATGCAGGCCCTCTCCGATCTGGGCATCAGCCCGAAACGCGCGGAAGAAATGGGTATTGCGGTTTACAAAGTTGCCCTTGTCTGGCCGATGGATACCCAAGCCATTATGCGCATGGGTGCCGAAGTTGAAGAACTTCTCATCATCGAAGAAAAACGCGGCGTGATGGAAGAACAAATCCGCCAAGCGCTCTACCACATGCCCGCCGACAAACGCCCGCGCGTGGTTGGCAAAACCGATGAAACCGGCGCACCGCTGTTGCCTGAATATTACGAACTGCAAACCGCGCAGATTGCCACCGCCATCGTCAAGCGCCTGAAGCCGCTGACAGATACGCAAAGCTTTGACGCGCGACTTGATATTATCAACAATAACATGGCCATCAAAAGCAAGCCGGCACCTGTGGTGCGGATGCCCTATTTCTGTTCCGGCTGCCCGCACAATACCTCGACCAAAGTACCCGAAGGCAGCCGTGCGCTGGCGGGTATCGGGTGCCACTACATGTCCATGTGGATCCGCCCCAAAGAAACCGCCATGTTCACCCAGATGGGTGGTGAAGGCGTGCCTTGGATTGGCCAGTCCCGATTCACCTCTGAAAAACATGTTTTCGCCAATCTGGGTGACGGCACGTACTTCCACTCCGGCCTGCTCGCCATTCGCGCGGCCGTATCGGCGAAGGTCAACATCACCTATAAAATCCTCTATAACGATGCCGTCGCCATGACCGGTGGCCAGCATGTGGATGGGGAATTGTCTGTCCCCATGATCATCGATCAGGTATTGGCCGAAGGCGTGAAGCAAGTTTGGGTCGTGACCGACCAGCCGGAAAAATATGGCCCCGTCACCCTGCCCAAAGGGGTTAACCTTTCGCACCGCGATGATCTGGACAGCATCCAGAAACAACTGCGCGATACCGAAGGCACCACGATTTTGATTTACGATCAAACCTGCGCTGCCGAAAAACGCCGCCGCCGCAAGCGCGGCCTGATGGAAGATCCTGCGAAACGCATCATCATCAACGAACGTGTCTGCGAAGGCTGTGGTGATTGCGGTGTGCAGTCCAACTGCTTGTCCATTGCACCTGTTGAAACAGAATTTGGCCGCAAACGCCAGATTGACCAGTCCAGCTGCAACAAGGATTATTCCTGCGTGAAAGGCTTCTGCCCCAGCTTTGTAACTGTTCTTGGCGGTGATTTGAAAAAGCCGAAAGCAACCGCTGCCGACAACAGCGTGGAAGCCGCTTTCAACGATATGCCCGCGCCCGATTACGGCGATCTGTCCGAACCTGTGGCCGTATTGGTGACCGGTATTGGCGGCACAGGCGTTGTGACCATTGGCGCAATCCTCGCCATGGCGGCCCACCTTGAAGACAAAGGCGCCACCACCATGGACCAAACCGGCCTTGCCCAAAAAGGCGGCGCGGTGACGAGCCATATCCGCATTGCCAAAACACCCGAAGACATTCACACCGTACGCATTGGCGTAGCTGGTGCCACCACCATCATCGGCTGCGATATGCTGGTGACGGCGGATGGTGATTGCCTGTCCAAGATCCGCCCCGCCGGTTCTGCCGTTGGCGAAACAAAAGTTTTCCTGAACACAAACAAAACCCAAACCGGTGAATTCACCAAAAACACCGAATGGGATATTCCGACACAAAGCATCATCAACGGTCTCAAAAAAATCTGTGGCGAACATAACCTTGAAACACTCGAAGCCACCGGTATTGCAACCGCGCTGATGGGCAATTCGATTGCCACCAACATGTTTATGCTGGGTTATGCCTTCCAGAAAGGCTGCATCCCGATTTCTCAGGAAGCCATTTTCAAGGCGATCGAGCTGAACAATCAAGCGATCAAAATGAACCAGAACGCTTTCCTCTGGGGCCGTCGTGCGGCATGGAAGCTGGACAAAGTCATTGACGTTGCCCTGCCCGCCCCCGCCGCCGATGTGGCAACCGCCCACCGCCGCAAATCAGAAACACTCGATGAAATGATTGCCCGCCGCGTTGAATCGCTAACCGGCTATCAAAGTGCTGGCTATGCGAAAAAATACCAGTCACTGGTAGAAGATGTCCGCACGGCTGACGCCAAACTGAACAACGGCAAGGCAGGCGCACTGACCGAAGCCGTTGCCAAATATTACTACAAGCTGATGGCCTATAAAGATGAATACGAAGTTGCCCGCCTGTACACAGACGGCCCCTTTGCTGCTCAAATCAAAAACAGTTTTGAAGGTGACGTGAAGTTAAAATTCAACCTGGCCCCGCCGCTTTTTGCGAAAAAAGATCCGGAAACGGGACATTTGAAAAAGGCTGAATTTGGCCCGTGGATTTTCAAAGCCTTCGGTATCATGGCGAAGTTCCGCTTCCTGCGCGGCACACCGCTGGATATTTTCGGCTATACGGCCGAGCGTAAAATGGAGCGTCAGTTAATGGCTGAATACAAATCCTTGATGGATGATATTCTGCCCAAGTTGAATGCCGACAATTACACCACCGCCGTTGACCTAGCCAACCTGCCAGAACAAATCCGCGGCTACGGCCACGTAAAAGACGAACATGTGAAACGCGCAGAAGCCGAAAAACAAAACCTGCTGGCACAATTCGCCAACCCGCAAAGCGACCACAAAAAAGCGGCGTAAAAATACAGAAAAAAAATCCCCCGTTAAATGCGGGGGCTTTTTTTATGCGGCTTCGACGACTTCGATGTTCAAGGCAGCGGCGATCAAGGCCTTGGTGTATTCTTCTTTGGGGTGATCGAATATCTGGTCTGTCGGCCCTGCTTCCACCACTTTACCGTTGCGCATCACCACCACTTGATGCGACATGGCACGCACCACGCGCAGGTCGTGGCTGATGAACATATAAGCCAAATTATGCTTTTGCTGTAAATCCCGCAGCAAATCCACAATTTGTGCCTGTACGGACATATCAAGCGCGGATGTTGGTTCATCCAGTATCACAAATTTCGGATTCAGTACCATGGCACGGGCAATGGCAATGCGCTGGCGCTGCCCGCCCGAGAATTCATGCGGATAACGGTGGCGCGTTTCAGGATCCAGCCCCACTTCAAGCAAAGACTGCACCACACGTTCTTCACGCTCTGTACGTGACAGGTTTTTGAAATGCACCTGCAGGCCTTCTGCAATAATCTGCCCCACAGACAAACGCGGGGAAAGCGAGCCGTAGGGGTCTTGAAAAACAATCTGCATATCCCCGCGCAACGGGCGCAGGGCCTTGTCTGGCATATCATTCAAGGACTGACCATTAAACACAACCGCGCCCCGGCTTTTAATCAGGCGCAACACGGCAAGACCCAGCGTTGTTTTGCCAGAACCGGATTCCCCCACCACGCCCACCGTCTGGCCGGCACGGATATCAAGGTCTATTCCATCCACAGCTTTTACGTTATCCACCACGCGCTGAAACAAACCGGCCTTGATGGGAAACCAGACCTTCAGGTCATCCGCCATTAAAATTTGCGCGGCATCTGCGTTTGCCGGTGTCGGCTTGCCTTTCGGCTGGGCGGCCAAGAGCATTTTGGTGTAATCATGTGCAGGGGCATTAAACAGTTGTTGTGTTTCCGAAAGCTCCACCAGCGCACCTTGATACATCACGGCGACGCGGTCTGCCACTTTGCGCACAATGCTGAGGTCATGCGTTATCAGCATAATCGCCATGCCCATTTTTTGCTGTAATTCTTTCAGCAATTTCAGCAGTTGCGCCTGCACGGTGACATCGACCGCCGTGGTCGGTTCATCTGCAATCAGCAGGTCCGGTTCGTTCGCCAGCGCCATGGCAATCATCACGCGCTGGCGCTGCCCACCGGAAAGTTCATGCGGATAAGCACCCAGGCGCTTTGTCAAACGTTCCAGCCCCACCAGTTTCAGCAATTCAATCACGCGCGCGCGCGCAGCATCCGGCTGCATTTTTTTATGCAGGAACAAGACTTCACTGATCTGTTTTTCAATTGTATGCAGCGGGTTTAGCGATGTCATCGGCTCTTGAAAAATCATGGAGATTTTATTGCCGCGAATGCCGCGCAAGGTGGCGGGTGACGCTCCCATCATTTCTTCGCCATTAAAAGTAATAGAACCCGATGGATGTTGCGCCAGTGGATAGGGCAAAAGCTGCAAAATAGACAAAGCCGTCACCGATTTGCCGGAGCCGGATTCCCCCACAACCGCAACCGTCTCGCCTTTTTCAATCGAAAAAGTGACATTCTTCACGGCCTGTGTGCGGCTGCTACCATTCACAAAATCGACCGAAAGGTTTTTAATGTCCAGCAAAGCCATGGCTTACTCCTTGAAAATCTTGCGCGGGTCAAAAGCATCGCGCACCGCTTCGCCCACAAATGTCAGCAGGCTGAGCATCACCGCCAGCGACAGGAAAGCTGTGATCCCCAGCCATGGCGCTTGCAGGTTGTTTTTACCTTGCGACAAAAGCTCCCCCAGCGATGCAGAACCGGGCGGCATCCCGAAGCCCAGAAAGTCAAGCCCGGTCAGTGTCGAGATTGACCCCGTCAGCACAAAAGGCATCATGCTAAGCGTTGCCACCATCGCATTCGGCAGCGCATGACGGAACATGATGACAGGGGCAGAAACGCCCAGCGCGCGGGCGGCCCGAATATAATCAAGGTTACGCGCCTTCAAAAATTCGGCCCGTACAACATCCACCAGCGTCATCCACGAAAAGAGCAGCATAAGCAGCAGCAGCGAAAAAAATCCCGGCGTAATCACACTCGACATAATAATCAGCAAAAACAAAACCGGCATTCCCGACCAGATTTCGATGAACCGCTGGCTGAGCAGATCAAACCAGCCACCAAAATATCCTTCCATCGCCCCCACAATCACGCCAACAAGGCTTCCCAGCAGCGTGAGCGTCAATCCAAAAAGGATTGAGATACGAAAGCCGTAAATCAACCGCGCCATCACATCGCGTGCCTGATCATCAGTGCCCAGCCAGTTCTCGGCCGAAGGCGGAGACGGCGCGCGCAAATCCGGATCATAATTGATGGTACGGTAGGAATAACGGATCATCGGCCAGAGCATCCAGCCTTTTTCATTGATCAAATCCTGCACGAAAGGATCACGGTAATCTGCTTCCGTCTCAAACTCCCCGCCAAAAGCCGTTTCGGGATAGGATTGAACGATGGGGTAATAAAATGTACCGTCGTACTGCATCACAATCGGCTTATCATTCGCAATCAGCTCTGCCCCCAGACTAAACAGGAACAAGGCCATGAACAACCACAGGGAAACCCAGCCCCGCCTGTTGCGCCGGAACTGCAGAAAACGCCGCTGGGTAATGGGGGAAAATGCCATGATTACCCACCGCTCGATTCAAAATTGATACGCGGGTCTACCCATGTCATCGTCAGGTCACTGATAAGTTTGATCATAAAACCCAGCAATGTAAAAATATAAAGTGTGCCAAACATTACCGGATAATCACGACTGATGGCCGATTCAAAACCCAAAAGGCCCAGCCCATCCAGCGAGAAAATCGTTTCAATCAGCAAAGATCCGGTCAGAAAAATACCCATCAGCGCTGCAGGAAAGCCCGCAATCACAATCAGCATGGCATTACGAAAGACGTGTTTGTATAAAATACGCTGCTCGGACAGGCCCTTGGAACGGGCGGTCAGCACATATTGTTTATTGATTTCTTCCAGAAAGGAATTTTTGGTCAAAATGGTCAAGCCTGCAAAACCGCTGATAACAAGCGACAAGACAGGCAAAGTCAGGTGCCACAAATAATCCAGCACACGCTTCGGCCAGCTGAGGTCTGCCCAGTTATCAGATGTCAGCCCCCTGAGCGGGAACCAGTCAAAATACTTCCCGCCTGCAAAAAACACGATCAGGAAAATCGCGAATAAAAATCCCGGTATAGCATAGCCCGCGATAATCACGCCGCTGGTCCAGACATCAAACGCCGTGCCATCTTTGATCGCCTTACGGATGCCGAGGGGGATGGAGATGAGATAGATCAACAGCGTTGTCCAAAGCCCCAGTGAAATAGACACTGGCATTTTATCCAACACCAGATCAATCACGCGCTGGCTTTTAAAATAACTTTCACCAAAATCAAAGCGGATATAATTGCCCAGCATCAACCAGAAGCGTTCCGTGATTGGCTTATCAAACCCGAATTGCTTTTCCAGGCTTTTGATAAATTCCGGATCCAGCCCCTGCGCACCACGGTATTTGCTGCTGCCGCTGCTGCTGATCATTTGTTGCTGCATGGCTTGGGTGCCGCCGGAGGTGTCGGAACCACCGCCCGAAAAACGCTCCGTCGCGGATACATCCATGCCCTGCAATTTTGCAATCATTTGTTCGACCGGCCCGCCGGGTGCAACTTGAATAATTAAAAAATTCAGCAAAATAATGCCCAGCAGCGTGGGGATCATCAGCAATAAACGGCGAAGAATATAAGCGGCCATGGCGGGTGTGGTTCCTTGCCGTTTATTTGGATTTTTTATCGGCAGCTGCCGTCTGGCCTGCAATCTTTGCCGCCTTGTCCGCGTCATACCACCAGGTATTCAGCACGCCGAGCGCGTATTTGGGCGATACGGCAGGTCTGCCAAACTTATCCCAATAGGCAACGCGGAAATAATCCACATACCAATGCGGGATCACGTAATGCCCCCAGAGCAGCACACGGTCCAGCGCACGGGTATAGGCCACCAGCGCGTCACGGTCCGGCGCCATGATAATTTTATCAATCAGGGCATCAACCACAGGGCTTTTGATACCGATGATGTTGCGACTACCCTTTACATCGGCCTTATCAGAACCCCAGAAATCGCGTTGTTCATTGCCCGGCGACAGGGACTGGCCAAAGGTGGAAACCGTGACATCAAAATCAAAATTGTCCATCCGGTTCTGATATTGCGCGCTATCCACCACGCGCAGTTTGGCTTCGATACCAAGACGCTTCAGGTTGCCTGTCATAGGGCCCACCCATTTGGCAAAGGTTTCGCTTTGCACCAGAATTTCAAACTTAAAGGGCTTGCCGTTTTTTTCCAGCAATCCGTTTTTGCCGATGGCCCATCCTGCTTGTTCCAGCATTTTTTTAGCCGTGCTCAGATTGGCGCGTGTATCGCGGCCACTGCCGCTGGTGGTCGGGTTTTTAAATTCCTGCGTGAATACTTCTGCCGGCAATTGATCGCGGAAAGGTTCCAGCACTTCCAGCTCCTGCCCTTGCAGCAGGCCGTGGGCGGCAAGTTCCGAGTTTTCGAAATAACTGGCACTGCGCTTATACGTGCCATAGGCAAATTGCTTGTTCGACCATTCGAAATCGAAGGCGTAATTCAAGGCCGCGCGCACTTGGCTGTCTGCAAACATCTCGCGGCGAGTATTGAACACATACCCCTGCATACCTGCTGGCAGACTGTGGTGAATTTCTTCTTTTTTGATCAACCCTTTGCGTACAGGGTTTTGGTCTTTGTAATCCACGCTCCATGCCTTGGCGATGTTTTCCTGACGGAAATCATAGGTGCCCGAAAACAGGGCCTGCAGCAATACCGTTTCATCCCGGAACATGTCGTAGATGATCGTATCAAAATTATATTGGCCTTTGACCACAGGCAGGTCTTTTGCCCACCAGTCCTTCACACGTTCGTATACAATGCGCCGGCCGGCATCAACGGAGGCTACCTTGTAAGGGCCGCTGCCCGGCAAAGGGGTCAGGGTTGTAACAGAGAAGTCTTTGTCCTTGAGGGCATGTTTAGGCAAGACGGGCATCTGCCCCATGATAAGGGGTAGTTCGCGGTTGCCGGCTGTCGTAAAAATAAAAGTGACGCGGTGCTTATTATCCGCCACAGCTTCTTTCACATTGGCGTAATAAGCGCGGTAGAACGGGTGGCCCTTTTCCATCAGGGTATTAAATGTCCAGACAACATCTTCCGCGGTCAAAGGCTTGCCGTCGTGCCAGCGTGCTTCAGGGTACAGGTTAAACGTTACACGGCTGCGATCTTCGGGCATTTCAATGCTTTTTGCGATCAGGCCATATTCACTGAAAGCTTCATCTTCCGAATTGGTCAGCAATGTCTGGAAGGTTAAACCCAAGCCGGGGGCTTGTTCGCCCTTCAAAATAAACGGGTTTAGGCTGTCAAAACTGCCGGCGGCCGCCAGACGGATTTCCCCTCCCTTGGGGGCATCGGGGTTGGTATATTCAAAATGCGTAAAATCGGGCCCGTATTTTGGCGCCCCATGCATGGCAAGCGCATGAACGGCGGCAGGTTTTTCGATCGCGGCCATTTCCGCATGAGCAGAGAGCGGCCATGCCCAAACAGACAGCGCCAGCAAAGTCAGGCCCATACTTTTTACGGCAGTCGGCGATAAAAACATAAAAATCCCCTGAAAATACAAAACCTTAGATTGAATTTCGCGTATCCATACTATAGCGCGGGGCCCTGTGCCTTGCAAGCCAGCCCTATCTTGCGCCTGCGATTAAATAAACCCAAAAGAAAACCGCCGGATCTTGCGACCCGGCGGTTTTTCTTGGTTTAAGGCGCTTAGGTAACACCCGATGATTTTTTCTTGAACGGGTTCTTGAATTTCATCGGACCACCGCGAGCATTCGTCAGCATGTTCGATGCAGCATACATCATACCATCGCTGTTGTCGTCGAAGCTCTTATCCGGCGAGCCACCAATCCAGCGCATCATCGCATCCGGAATGGTATCCAACATTTTGAATGTGGTATTAGCAACCGTGTACATAACCGCCACATAGACCACCGAGTAAGTGAACAGAGAGATGATCGCGTTTGCCGCATCCATCTGCGCACGCCCCAGATCCACACCGGCGATAAAGGCCTGGTGGAAGTACAACGTGAAGGAGTTAAATACCAGCATTGCACCCACGAAGCCCAATACAACCAGTATCGGACGCAAGAGGACGTTCAGCCACAAGATCCAGGCAGTACGTGCACCACCCGCCAGACCCTCACCTTCGGATGTCAGGTGTGCCAGCGCCGCAACCGGCACCATTACAACCGCTTCGAAGACAGAGATGATCCAGGTCAGCACGGCGAAGGAAACACGGATCAGCGGCAGGATCGGCAGATAGACACCGATAATAATACCCGCCAGGATCAGCGCTTTCGAAACCGTACCGATCAACACCGCAATCGTACTGGCGGCATAGTCCGTGATCGCACCTGCCAAGATACCGATGATGGAGTTCACAACCATGATAGAGAAGCCATAGTTACGAATGGTCGCCCCGACACGCACCAGCTGGGCCAGCGGATAGCTTGTTGTATCCGCAGGATCCAGCACGTCGATGATCAAGACACCATCTTGCGACGTGGGGAATACCATTTTAACGATATCGTTCATGGCAGAGCTACCGTCTTTGGACCATTTCATAGCCAGATCCCAGATGGAGTTTTCATCCAAAGGTTCTTCCGGTGTCAGCTGGTCGGCCGCCTGTGCACGCAGCTTGCGCGGGGCGTTTGCAGACATCGTGGTCCACCATTTGTCGTACTGGCCCAAAGCTGTATAGACTTTGCGGTGTACTTCCGGGATCGTGCAACTATCCACGCCCCATTTATATGTACCCGGCATACAGTCGTTCCAGAAACCTGTGCGCTGGTTGTTCCACAACGGGCCCGGCGTTACAGAAACAGAGTCGGTCTGCGCAGACTGGATCATCTGGTTCAGGGCATTGATCTGGATAAACCAGCCACCCATACCAGCCCAGCCACGGGAAACCATCTGCGGTTTCAGGTTCGCGGTAATCCAGTTCACCAGTTGTGTACGCGCACCACCTTCTGCCGCTGCCAATGCGCCCGAAAGCAACATCACAGCTTCTTCAGCACAGGTGTGGTCCGGCGGACCGCCCGGTGTAGGGCTGCACGCATCGGCCCAACCCGCAGAGCAGGGCGCTGTACCAGGCGTACCTGTCACAGGGTGCTGCGCAGGCGTGCCGCCGTCACTGAAATATTGACGCACGATTGCACAAGCCAGTTGGCGTGTTTTGTTGATAACAGCACCACCCGAACCCGTGCCCGGGATACCGTCCGCATCATCCACCAGGTTGGCAACAGCGGTTGCCATTGCATTGCGGTAGTTGACAATCGCCTGACCAATGTTCGCCATATTGGCACCAGCCGCGACCAGATCTGCCGTAACCTCGTCATTCACCGCGTTGGCAGGGATTGCCTTACCACGACCTGTGAAGGAGATTGTACCGCAAAGGGAATCATGGCTACGGTTTGTATAATGGTTAGATGTCACACCACTTGCGTTATCAAAGGTGCTTTTCAGACCGATTGTGTGGCCCGCACCAAAGGTTGTATGCGTCTGGCCGGTCGTTTCCAGCACAGAGGCGTTATAAGCAATCATACAGGTCATGACTTTGGTAATACCGGCCACGCGGTCGGACGCGTTTCTCGGGTTATACGCTGTCAGGATGGATGTATTGGTCACAACGGCATCAACGTACGTTGCCCAGCCGCGGGTTGCAAAGTTGGAACCCCACTCAGCCAGTTTCATCACCATATATTGACCGGAGCTGAAACCGTTTGTGCCCAGCGGGATCATGATCCCCAGCGCGAAAACAACGCGGATCGGGGTCCAGACCATGTTATGGCGGCCACCGCCGACAATACCGGTTTTGGCTGTATCCACCACGATGGACAGAATCATCCAGAAAATCATAATCGCCGCCACGACCATCACGCCGGTGTTATACACCTGCATCAAGGAAGCGAGCGCCTGCTGGAACGCACCACCTTCACCAACAGCAGACTGGCGGACAACTTTATCAAGGACCATCAGGCCCCAGTCTTGCGATGCGTTTGTTGCTGTGCGCATATCAAAGAAGCCTGTTGCACCGGCTGTGGTTGTCTGAACGGTCGCCAGATCAGTGGCGTTACCGGCACCATAAGGGCTTGCAACACCCAGCGTGCCCGCAGGGTGGTCAAAAATTTGCGCATGAGCCACGGCACCCAGGTTAAAGAACAGCCGCAGAATGAACGAGACCATCGCTGTGACCAGCGCAGACATCATCATGATAATGGCAATGAAAAGCCCCCATTGCTGAACAGAGGCATTGGTTGTGCGCAGGGTAAACCACGCTTCCCCGACCAGTTCCTTGAAGGAGTATTTTTTGACCCCTTCTACACCATAGCGCGTGGCCGGGTGATTATTGGGAATCAGGCCCGAGGCCACAAACACCAAGGCCACCGTGCGAATGAACACGGGGACGATGTGCGCGAACCCTCTAAAGCATAAATGAAATTGCGGCAGAAACATAAAGGCCGCAACAGAACTGACTTTTACACGCTTTGACTCGCTCATGGCTTTACCCCGATCATAAACACCACATATACCTTCTTCAGGCTTATAACTTAATCTTACGCCTTTTTCTTAAAACCGTCAAATTTAGCGACATTTGTGAAAAATTTTTATAAAATGCCATCTAATTTTAACCATTGGTTAAGCTGCTGTAATTAAATGATATTTTTTAATTTTTACCAGGTCAGTTTTTCCAGCGTGAAGGTCGGACGGTAAGGAAAGCCTGAAAAAAAATCATAAAATTGATTCTGTCTAACGGCCCCGGAAGCCTCTTTGGCCAGATCATCCCGGTGAATACCGCCGATCACCAAAGCCGAGTCGATTCCCGCCCCTGTCGCCCCTTCTATATCTGTGGGCATGGCATCACCAATTGCCAGAATACGCATATGAGGCATTGCCGCCAGACAGTGACCATACACCTGCCGATACGGCTTACCGAACCAGGTCACTTTACCTTCCATCTCTATATATATGTCGGCCAGTGTCCCGGGGCAGAGCACAAGCTTCTCCCCCACATGCACAATGCGGTCCGGGTTGGCGCAAAGGAACGGCAAGCGGCGCAAGGCGGCCGCGCGCAAAACGTCGTGGTACATGTCTGCCGTGTCATCAAAATGCGCCACCCCTGTGCAGAGCAAAAAATCTGCCGCCTCTGGCGTATCCACAAATTCAATATCCAACCCATCGCACAACACGGTATCTTCCGCTTTGCCGATATGCAGACATTTGCGGCCCCATTTTTCAAGGTATTCATCCTGCAGTGCCTGAAAGGTCGCTTCGCCCGATGTCATAATGCCATCATACATCTGTGGCAAAATGCCCATGCCTTCCAAAAAGGCCGCCACCACCGCCGCGCGGCGCGGGGCATTGGACAAAAACCACACTGTGCGTTTTGACCGTTTCATTTCCAGCAATGTCGGGATGGTATCTTCAAACGGCGCAATACCGTTATGCACAACCCCCCAAAGATCCAGAATATACCCTTCGTAAAAACCGGCAATATCGCCGATACCTGTCAGGTGGCGTGGTAAATCTTTTTCGGTGGATGGCATCATTTTTTTTCCTCCAGCAACATATGGTCCCTCTCGGGCTTGCCGAACAGATACCCCTGACCATAGTCAATTTCAATATCCAGCAATTCAATCAACTGGTTTTCAGATTCAATTTTTTCGGTGATCATATCGATACCTCGGCGGTCAAGCTCGCCCTTCAGGCGTTTCATGCGGTGCAACCCGCCCTTCTGGTGCATTTCTGCCAGCACCAGCGCCGCATCCACTTTCACAAAACGAATATGCCGCGCTTCAAGATGGGCATAATCAAAAGAAAGTTCCCGCACCTGATCCATTGAAAAACGGCAGCCCAGATGCGCCAGCCCATCCAGCACAGGCAGGCTGTCCAAACGCATACTGGCCAGATCCGCCTGTCCCATTTCAAACACAAGCCGTGGGGCCAGGGCGCGGTTCTGCGCAATAAATTCGACCAGATCCCCCATAAAGCGCGGGTCATTCAACGTCAGGCTGGTAATATTGCAAAACCACGCACGGTTTGCATCTTCTTCCGCTGTATCACGAATAAACTGCAAGGCACGCAGCAGCAAAAGGTTATCAATCACCGGCACCATGTCATGCCGCATGGCGACAGCAATGTAGCGCTCTGCCGATAAATAGATTTCATCACGGATACGAATGCGCGAAAACATTTCAAAAAACCGCGTCTTGCGCTGCGGCAGGTTGACGATTGGCTGCAAAAACAAATCCACCCAATCCTGATTGATGGCGTTATGCACCAATTGCATCACCTGATCATCGCTCAGGACACTGCCAGCATTCTCGGCGGTCACTTCAGGCAAGGCACTCAGCGGCATTTCTTCCGGCTGTGGACGGTCGGACCGGCTGGGGCCATCAATGCGCGACAACTGCTCGGCAATGGCTTTGATCATACGTTGTTCAATACCATCTTCCGCAACACCGCTGGCCGCTGTGCTGCGTTTATTGCGGCCGTAGCTGCGCGCCAGTTCCCCGGCATCGGCCAATGATTTTTTCAAACCCGCCATATCATTGCGGTTGCGCGCCACTTCGCGTACCAGACGGTCAAAATCACCGCTCATGCGCTGCATTTGCTCCACAATATTGTTTTCCCAACGGCGGCGCGCGGCCATTTCAAGCGCGACAAAAAGGCCGAAGATGCACAAAGCTGCCACCAGAACCGCAATGCGGGGGGATGCAACACTGCCCAAAACAATCAAAACCGTGGCAAGCCCGCAAGCCAGCACCACATTTTTAAAAGTCAGATACCCGCGCAGGGTATCCAGACTGCCGGGGCGTTCGCTGCGGCGATTGAAGATCAGGTCTTCAGGGTTATCCCGGCTGTTATCGATTTCGTGACGGGTGTTGCGTGTCATGCGGCACTGTTTTCTTTCTGCAGATCACACTGCCCGGTCATATCGCAACCAACGGCTTCGGCAATACTTGCAAATCCACTTTCTGCCACCCGCTCGGAAAGTCCTTGTAAAATATTGCGCACGAGTGCCGGGCCTTCATACACAAGTCCTGTATATACCTGCACAAGGCTGGCACCGGCGCAAATGCGCTGCCAAGCCTCTTCCGCAGACGAAATACCACCCACACCGACCAGTGTGATGCGTCCCTCTGTCAGGGCATAAAAATCACGCAGGGTCTGCAAGGCTTTTTCACGCAGCAAGGCGCCACTCAACCCGCCGGCTTCACGCTGCAACGCCACAGCCAATCGATCCGGACGATCCACCGTCGTGTTGGACACAACCAAGCCATCCAGCTGATGCCGCACCGCCAGCGCCGCGATAGATTCTTTTTGCCTGCGGTCCAGATCCGGCGCGACCTTGATTAATAATGGGGGCTTGGCAATGTCTGGAATATCCACGCTGTCACGTGCGGCCATCAGGCCCACAATCAATTGCTCCAATGCCGCTTCTTTTTGCAAGTCGCGCAAGCCCGGGGTATTGGGGGACGATATATTCACGACAAGATAATCCGCCATACCTGACAGGGCGATTACACCCTGACGATAATCTTCAAAGGCAGAATTGGTGTCTTTATTCATGCCGATATTGATGCCCAGCAAGCCTTTAGGCAGGGCATTTTGCGCGCGAAAATCGCTCACACGTGCCACAAAAGCCTCGAGGCCCGCACCCGGAAAACCCATGCGGTTGATCACGCTGCGGTTGGGCGCATCCCTGAACACGCGCGGCATCGGGTTGCCCGCCTGCGGGTACGGCGTAACAGTGCCCGCTTCAACAAAGCCAAAACCCATATCCAAAAGCGGTGCAATCACTTCGGCATCTTTATCAAACCCGGCGGCAAGGCCAAGTGGATTTTTAAATTCACGCCCCCAGAGCTGCATTTTCAATGCCGGATCATCCAGATTACACTTCGGGCCCAAACCAGTTTTGAGCAGACGCAAAGTAAATTTATGCGCAGGCTCCGGCTCCAGCATCATCAGCAACGGTTTGATACAAGAATACAAGTTCATCACACGGCATCCGGCTTGCCGGCACGGGCGCGCACAAAATCTTGCACCCTGGCAATATCTGCGGGTAACGTTTCATATTTCTCAACACGGCTATGCAAATCTGCCAGATGTGGTGGCAAATCAGGCGCCACGTTTGTGGCCGCCTTCACCGCATCGGGGAATTTTGCAGGATGTGCGGTGGCCAGCGTCACATAAACCGCATCCGGGTTTTGTTTGCGCATATCTTCGGCAACGCCGAGGCCTACGGCAGTATGCGGGTCAATCACGTAATCATATTTTTGATAGGTGCGGCGGATAATATCTGTTGTCTCGGCATCATCCTTGCGGCCGCTGCCAAAAACTTGTCCCACGCGCTGCATAATGGTTTCATCCACATGAAACGGACCTGTATCCCGGAAATGGCGCATGGTTTGATCCACCATATCGCCTTTGCGGCTGTACAGATCAAACAACAGACGTTCGAAATTGCTGGAAATCTGGATATCCATGCTGGGGCTTAATGTGGGGCTGACACCTGCAGGCTCCATCCGCCCAGTTGCAAAAAAGCGGTGCAGAATATCATTGGCATTTGTGGCCACCACCAGTTTTTCAACCGGTGCGCCCATGGATTGCGCGATATATCCAGCATAGACATTGCCAAAGTTACCCGTGGGCACCGAAAATGTCGCGGGCTTGCCCGTTTCGGCATAAACCTTCACGCCAGCATAAACGTAATAAACCACCTGCGCCAGAATACGCGCCCAGTTGATGGAGTTAATAGCAGACAGCGCCATTTCATCACGGAAAGAATGGTCATTGAACATCGCTTTCACAATATCCTGACAGTCGTCAAAGCTGCCCTCGATCGCAATGTTGTGCACATTGGGGGCATCCACCGTTGTCATCTGGCGGCGCTGCACATCGGAAACACGGCCCTTGGGATGCAAAATCACAATTTGCGCGTGGGGACTGTTTTTAAAAGCCTCGATCGCGGCAGAGCCTGTATCGCCCGAGGTTGCCCCCACGATGGTGACGCGTTGTTGTTTCCTGGTCAGGATATAATCAAAGACCTGCCCCAGAAACTGAAGTGCCACATCTTTAAAAGCCAGAGTCGGTCCATGAAACAATTCCTGCACATAAAAACCGTCCTCCAGCTTTTTCAGCGGCGCAATTTCTTTGTTGGAAAAACCTTTATAGGATTTTTGCAAAAGGCGGATCAAATCATCTGACGGAATATCATCACTGACAAAAGGCAAAATCACGCGCCAGGCAATCTCCAGATAGTGCTGGTGCGCCATATTGTTCAGCTCTTCGCCCGACAGTTTCGGGCAGGCTTCCGGCACATACAACCCGCCATCGCGCGCAAGCCCTGCCAGCGCCGTATCGGCAAAGCCCAGACGCGGTGCCTGACCGCGTGTGCTGATGTAATTAATCATCTGCTCACACCTCTTTATACGCGCGGCCCAGATACCGCTCGGTCACGTGTTTTTTGAAATAATGCGTGTTCATTTTCTCACCCGTCACTTCTTCGATCAACTTGGGCGGGCTATAAAGACAGCCTTTGTCCTGTACATTATCACGCAGCCAGCCGGTAAAGGCGGCGATATTGCCTTTTTGCACTTGCTGCATCACATCGGGAATATCGCGCTTCATTTTATCTGCAAACTGTGCCGCAATAAATGCACCCAATGCATAGGTCGGGAAATAACCAAAGGCACCGAAATACCAATGAATATCCTGCAAGCAGCCACGGCGGTCATCGGGCGGTTCGACACCGATCAGGCTTTTCATGCCTGCATTCCAGGCATCGGGCAGATCTTTCACTTCCAGTGTGCCTTCCACCATCGCCTTTTCCAGACGATAGCGCAAAATAACATGGGCGGGGTATGTAACCTCGTCCGCTTCCACGCGGATAAAACTGCGCGACACGCGCGCCACATTGCGGTGAATGTTTTCCGCAGACCATGCAGGGCCGGACTGGCCAAAAGCTTCTTGCACATAGGGTGCCAGATATTGCCAGTATTCAAGACTGCGGCCCAGCTGCATGTCCAGACTCAATGACTGTGATTCATGGATGGCCATGCCCATGTTCTGGCTGGCCCCAACCGGCTGGTGGTGCCAGGCACGGGGTGTGAAACGGTCATACAGACCATGACCTGCTTCATGCGCAACGCCTTGCAACGAATCTGTGAAGTCTTCGGTTTTATAGCGTGTGGTGATGCGTACGTCATCGCCGTGACCGGAGCTAAACGGATGTACAGAAACATCCAGCCGCCCCCATTTGGGATCAAAGCCCAAAAGCTGGGCAACTTTCTGGCACAGTTCTTCTTGAATCTTCAGATCAAACGGGCCTTCCAGCGGCAGGGGCTCTTGCTGGTTTTCCAGCACTTCATCCAAAAACCCCGGAATAAATGCCGCAACATCGTCAAACACGGCATCCACTTCGGCAACGCTCATGCCTGGCGCATAGGCATCCATCAAAGCACCATAGAGCGGCAGTTTCAACTTGGCCGATTTTGCTGTCGCATGTTCACGCACAATATCCAGCAGGCGGGAAAGATCATCTTGTACAAGTTTGAAATTATTTTCTGCGCGCGCCTTGCGCCAGATAAATTCGGTGCGTGTTTCCTGGTTCATTTTGCTGGCGACGAGATGCGCCGGCACAGCGGTTGCGTGCAGATACAACCAGTCCATAACCTTCACATTCGCAGCCTGCCACGGGTCAAGATCTTGACGGTTGACTTTGGCCAGCCAATCACCCACATCCGGGTCGGTTTGCATTTCATGGATTTTAACATTAAGGACTTCGACCTGACGCGCGCGCTGATCAACCGCCGCTTCGGGCATAAAGACAGACCGGTCCCAGTCCAGCAGCGCATCAATCTGGCGAAGGGTCATAATCTGGCTGAAACGGTCTTCGAGCTGTTTATAGGCCTGCATGTTGATCTTTCCCCTTCTTGCGCTGACTGATGGTATAGACAATAACAAGAATAAAAGCCATGCCGAACCAGAAAAACGCATATTGCAAATGGTCATTGCGGATATGGGCCGTCACGGCAAAACCGGCGGGATAAACACCCGCTTCCTGCGGCGGCAACGTCACCACAACAGGCGCTGCATCCGTCACGCCTGCGTTTTGTGCCAGCGCTGCCACATCTGCCCAATACCAAAAGCCCTGTGCCGGATCGTTATCCGGCGTGAACATGCCCTGATAGGGCACCTGCACAACGCCAGTGAGTGTCTGCACCCCCGCCGGCACTTCTGCCGTCTGGGTGCCCTCTTGCGGCACCCAGCCGAGGTTTACAAACACCGTGCCGCCGCTTTGCAAATGAAACGGGGCCAGCAGATGCACGCCGACACGGCCCTCTTGTGTACGCGGTTGCAGAAAATAGCGCTGATCTGGCACAAAGCGGCCTGCAAGTTGGACCTGACGGTATTCCCAAGCTTCCGGATCATCCATACTTTTCGGAAAATCGACAGCGGGAGATTTCATTTGTGCATCCACCCGTGCCAGCAAATCCGTCTTCCATGCCAGCCGCTGGATTTGCCACAAGCCCAGTGAGACCAGCGCCGAAAACATCAATGCGGTCAGAATTTGTGCCTTGCGGTTTTTTTGAAACATTCTTGCCCCCTGCCTGTCTGGACACAGTAGCGAAAAGACGCTACATTTTCAATCACACCACGTTACGGAATATGGAGAAACAATGCCCCCACGCCCCCTGACCAAAGGCGAGGTCGCACTGGCCCGCAGTATTTTCGGCGATGCGATCAAATACGATCGCGTCACCATCACCGATGGCCAGTTTGTGGCTTTCCAGCCCAAGGGTACGGCCATGGCGCCGGAAGGCAATCTGTATATGTACGGTTGCTACAAAGATGATTTTTCCAACGGCGATGTCTACACGCAGGGCCACTTCATCCATGAGATGACCCATGTCTGGCAATTTCAAAACAAAGTGCTGCGCCCAATCACGGCGGCGCTTGAGCTGAACTTCCAGTTCAAGTTCAATTATCTTGCCGCCTATGATTATAAATTGGATGGCACCAAGGACCTGCTGGATTACAACATGGAACAACAGGCAAGCATTGTGCAGGATTATTTCGTGCGCACCCATGGCGGCAAAGCCGGATACCGTGGCAACTGCGTGGATGCATATACAGATGCGGATAAAACCGCGCTGTACCAAAAAACGCTGGAAAAGTTTTTACAAAACCCCGGCTATGCCAAACGCGAAAAATTTCCGAAGCCTGCTATTTTCGCCCGCAGGAAAAAACCGCCCGGCGCGTAACACCCCCGCCCTCAATCTTCCGCGGCAACGGTGCGCTATCAATCTTCCATGTCGCGTTTTAAATGGCGCCATTCCAGCAAGATGATATAGGCTTTGCTGCTGGGGAGCATCACGCCCACCATCGCAAGCCCCACCACGGACCAGATTAAAATCTGCACCCAAAATGGCGGCGCAAACATCAGTTCCACCGCCCATGCCATGGGAATGATGGAAAAGCACAAGACGAATAAAACAAAAACCGCCGCGCCATCACCTACATCATGCAGGCCCAGCGGTGCCGCGCATTTTTCGCATTTTTCGACAGCTTCGACCGTGAACGGCTTAAACAACCGGCCCTGCCGGCAGACAGGGCAGCGCGGCTTGAGACAAAAAACAAAATCTTCGGAAAAGGACATTTTTCTATGTACAAAAATTCTTTGGGCCGCAGAAGGTGACCTTCTGCGGCCCAGAGAAGAATTTATGCGTTACCCCACCAGTAGATGGCCACAAACAAAAACAGCCACACAACGTCAACGAAGTGCCAGTACCAGGCGGCAGCTTCAAAGCCGAAATGGCTGTCCGGCTTGAAATGGCCGCGCTTGTTGCGGTAGTAGCAAACCAGCAGGAAAATTGTCCCCACCAGAACGTGGAAACCGTGAAAGCCTGTTGCCATATAAAAAGCGGAAGAATACACGCTGCCTTTAAAAGGGAAGCTGGCGTGATGATATTCATAGGCCTGGAAGCAGGTAAAAGCGACACCCAGCAAAACCGTGATCAACAGTGCTTTGGTGGCTTCTTCCTGATGGCCTTCGATAATGGCGTGGTGCGCCCATGTAACGGTACAGCCGGACAACAGCAAAATCATGGTCATTAAAAACGGCAAGCCGAAAGCATCAATCACTTCGATGTTTGCGGGCGGCCAGATACCGCCAAGGGCTTCACTTGGGGAAATACTGGAGGCAAAAAACGCCCAGAAAAATGCCACGAAAAACATGACTTCGGAAGTAATAAACAAAGCCATACCATAGCGGAAACCGACTTTGGCTTCGGCACTATGCGCTTTTTCAACAACGGCTTCCTTGACAATATCGCGCCACCAATACCACATGACCAGCCCCACCGCGAATGCGCCCAGGAAAACCCCCTTCAGGCCCACATGCCAGCCCTGCCATTCGACATTGTGCATAAACATCACGGCACCAATCGCCAGCAGGCCCGCCGCAAAAGCGCCGACCAAAGGCCAGACACTGGGCGATACCAGATGGTAGGGATGCGGTTTGCCGTTTTTCAGGTCATAAACAGGTGTAGAGGACATGTTCTTCTCTTTTCTCAGGTGTTAGCCGGCATGTTCAGGGCCGTCATTGTAAAAGTTTTCCATGGCTTTCTCCAGCTCGGTGCTGTCCTTGCGGAAAAAGGCGTAGGAAAGGGTAATCGTTTTAACATCATCCATATCGCGGTCTTGCAAAATGGCAGGATCCACAAAAAAAGTCACGGGCATGTGTTGTGTCTCGCCCGGCGCCAATGTTTGTTCGCCAAAGCAAAAGCATTGTGTCTTGAAAAAATACTTGCCCGCCTTGAGCGGCGTGACATTGTAAATCGCCGTGCCCGTCACCGGTTGTTTGGACCAGTTATGCGCCTTGAAGGCAATCAAACCATCCTGCCCCACGTTGACACGCACAGATTTCAAATCCGGTTTGAAATCCCACGGCATGTTGCGGGCAACATCGGTGTTAAATCGCACGGTGATGCTGCGGTCATACACCTTGTCGCTGGTGTTTTCGGCAATCACCTGTGTGGTCCCGCCCCAGCCCGTCACGCGGCAAAACATGGAATAAAGCGGCACAGAGGCATAGGTCAGCGCAATCATAAACGCCACGCCCCCCAAAGCGCCGAACAGAATTTTTTTGTTTTTCCGCTGCAGGTCGGACATATTCTCAGCCCCCCTTCATGCGGATAACACTGACACAAAACACCACCACCATAAAGGCGATGATCGCCAGAAATACGGCGTAGTTTTTTTTCTTTTTTCTGTTGTGCAATTCACTGTGCGGCATGTTTATTTCCTCACACAACCTTGTCCGCCATCATCAGGGCGAACAACATGAAAAGATAAACGATGGAATAACCGAACATGGCGCGCGCCGTTTGGTATTGCGTATCGCGCCAGACGCGGAAAGCCGCCACAATAAACAACCCGTGCAGCAGCAAGGCCCCCAGGGCATAGACAGAACCACAAAGGTTCATGGCATAAGGCGCTGCGACAAAAGGTGTCAGTACCAGCGTGTAGATAAAAATTTGCAAGCGTGTGGATTTTTCACCAGCCACCACAGGCATCATCGGCACGCCCGCTTTTTTGTAATCTTCGTTGCGGTACAAGGCAAGCGCCCAGAAATGCGGCGGTGTCCATAAGAAAATCAGCGTGAACAGCATAAAGGAAGCGAAAGACACATCCCCCGTCACCGCCGCCCAGCCGATCATGGGCGGGAAGGCACCAGCAGCACCGCCGATCACAATGTTTTGCGGCGTGCGGCGTTTCAGCCAGATGGTATAGACAAAAACATAAAAGAAAGACGCAAAGGCCAGAATAAAAGCCGCCACCCAGTTCAGCGCCACGCCCATCAAACCAACAGACAACACCGTCAGCACAATGCCAAAGGTCAGCGCATCGGCAGGATCAATCCGTCCTTGCGGCAAAGGACGGCCCCGTGTGCGCAGCATGATGGCATCGATATCACGCTCGTACCACATGTTGATGGCACCGGCAGCCCCTGCCCCGATGGCGATACAAAATACAGCCACCAAAGATAAAAACGGATGCAAGGTACCCGGCGCCAGAACAATGCCCGCCACGCCACTGAACACCACCAGCGTCATCACGCGGGGTTTCAACAATGCAATAAAATCGCCAATACGTGCTTCAACCGCTGGTGTGACACCAGCGGTTCCAAGCATGTCATATGTGGCGAAGCGGCTTGCCATTGTTCTTATTTCACCGTCGGCTGAATGTCGAACTGGTGGAACGGCGGCGGTGATGATACATGCCATTCCAGCGTATCGGCACTTTCACCCCAATAGTTCGCGCCCACTTTTTTGCCTGCTACGATTGTGTAGATGGCAATCCCCACAAAGAAAATGGTGGAGGCAAAAGAAATATACGCACCATAGGAAGAAATGGTGTTCCAGCCTTCAAAACCCGGCGTGTAATCCGGAATACGGCGCGGCATACCGGCCAACCCCAAGAAGTGCTGCGGGAAGAAAATAAGGTTCACACCGATAAAGGTCGTGAAGAAGTGCAACTTGCCTGCCCATTCCGGATACTGGCGGCCGCACATTTTGCCAATCCAGTAATACCAGCCGGCAAAAATGGCAAAGACCGCGCCCAGCGACAACACGTAATGGAAATGCGCCACCACATAATATGTGTCATGCAGCGCAGTATCCATACCGGCATTGGCCAGCACCACACCTGTCACACCCCCAAGTGTGAACAAGAAGATAAAACCAATCGCCCAGAGCATAGGCGTTTTGAAGGTGATGGAACCACCCCACATGGTTGCGATCCAGGAGAAAATCTTGATCCCCGTCGGCACCGCAATAATCAATGTGGCGATGGTGAAATATGCGCGCGTATCAACACCCATACCTGTTGTGTACATATGGTGCGCCCAAACGACGAAACCCACAAAGCCAATGGCCACCATGGCATAAGCCATGCCGAGATAACCGAAAATCGGCTTTCTGGAGAAAGTGGACACGATATGGCTGATGATGCCGAAGGCCGGCAAAATCATAATGTACACTTCAGGGTGACCGAAAAACCAGAACAAGTGCTGGAACAACACCGGATCACCACCGCCATCGGGACGGAAGAAGCTGGTGCCAAAGTTACGGTCTGTCAACAACATGGTAATGCCGCCGCCCAAAACGGGCACCGCCAAGACCAGCAAAAACGCCGTCACCAACATGCCCCAGACAAACAACGGCATTTTATGCAGTGTCATGCCAGGTGCGCGCATGTTGAAAATGGTTGTGATAAAATTTGCGGCGCCCAGAATAGAAGAAGCCCCCGCCAGGTGAAGCGCGAAAATCGCCATATCAACAGACGCACCGGGGTGACCAATAATATCGGATAGCGGCGGATAAATCGTCCAGCCCGTCCCGGCACCAGAGCCGACAAAAGCAGATCCCAACAACAAAAAGAACGCCGGTACCAGCAACCAGAAAGAGATATTGTTCAACCGCGGGAACGCCATATCCGGCGCACCGATCATCAAGGGCAAGAACCAGTTGCCGAAACCGCCGATCAAGGCCGGCATCACCACGAAGAAGACCATGATCAGGCCATGCGCGGTAATAAACACGTTCCACATCTGGCCATCTTCAATCAGTTGCAGGCCGGGGTGTTGCAATTCATAACGCATCAAGACGGAGAACAAACCCCCGATCAAACCCGCGATAACGGAGAAGATCAAATACAGCGTGCCAATGTCTTTGTGGTTGGTCGAGCAGAACCAGCGCACGAAAAACCCGGGGGTATGGTCGTGGTGGTGGTCGTCAGCGTGATGACCGTCTGCTGCATGTTGTTTGCCAGCCATGATGATATTCTCCTGATCTCTTTTTTCTTAAACGTCGTTATTCTTGTTTTTGCTTATTCTTGCGGTGCAGCTGCGGGGGTTTCTTCTGTATCAGGTTCTTCTGCCGCAGGTTGTTCTGCCGCAGGTTCCTGGGCAACAGTGTCTTCCGGTGCAGCGTCTTCAACAGCAGGCATTTCGACCTCAACCGCTGCGTCTGCCGAGACAGCCGTATCAGCGGCGGCTGTTACCTCGGGCATTTTACCGCCCTGCTCGACAACCCATTGCGCAAATTTTTCTTTGGAAACGGCATGAACCTCAATCGGCATAAAGCCGTGGTCTTTGCCACACAGTTCGGAACACTGGCCATAGTATGTGCCTTCTTTGGTCAGGCGCATCCATGTTTCATTTGTACGGCCCGGCACGGCATCAATCTTCACGCCTGCAGATGGCATCGCCCAGGCGTGCAACACATCGCTGGCGGTGACCAGAATGCGGATATTGGTATCCACCGGCACCACAACAGGCGCATCCGTGGACAGCAACGGCACTTGCCCCGGGGCGAGGTCTTCTTTTTTCACAAGATATGCGTTGAATTCGATATCGCCATGGTCGGGATAGTTATAGCCCCAATACCACTGATAGCCCGTGACCTTCAGCGTCATTTCCGCATCGGCCGTGCGATCCCCGAAATACAAAAGTTTCATGGACGGCAAAACAATGGCCAGAAGAATAAGAACGGGACCCAATGTCCAGATCACTTCCAGCAAAGTGTTATGCGTGGTTTTGGAAGGCACAGGGTTTGCCTTCGCGTTGAAGCGGATCATGACGTAGAGCAAAAGCAACATCACCAGCACAACAATGCCCGTGATGATCGGCATCAGCAGCACGTTGTGAAAATATTCCATCTGTTCTTTAACAGGCGATACGGGCGGCTGGAAACCCAGCTGCCAGTTATACGGCTGGCCTGTGGGGTGCGCGGTTTCTTCGGTCGCGGCCAGCGCCATGGCCGGTGTTGCCAGCAAGGCGGTCATCGCAAAAAAAGCAGTATGACGGGCGCGTGTCAGAAAAGTGTTGAGGAAATTTTTGATCATGTGGCTAATCCGTTTGGCGGAGAGTGTAAGCAGGACAATGGGCGGCACACAGACAGACTCGCCGGTACCGAGACAACATATACCACTACAGGCCGAGCGAGTGAAGCGGGGATGAAGAAAATTTCATTCCCGTAACTCGAAGGGAGCCACTTATTTATGAAGGAGTTAATCTGTCCTGAATCGGTCCTTTTGACGGGCTCATGGCCGCCAAAGCCTTCTATTTAGACGATTGTTCAAGTTGAAGGGCACGTAAACAGTCTGAAATTTCGTCCAATTCACGGTCCAGGGCGCGCACGGCATGATAATCCATCGGATTGGCCCTTAGGAGCGCGCCACGGCTGTGTCTGGCCTCTTTTTGATAGGTCAACAGCCTTTCGTAATAGAACTGCTGCCAATGGCGCTCTGCCACCTTACCGACGAGCTTTTCAAGCCCGACAGCGGCCACGAAATGGTTGGATACCGTATCTGCAAACATGCAAACTCCTGCTGAAATGAACAAAATATCGTTTTATGTATAGCGATATTCTGGCAAAAAATGGCGCCTGCGTCAAAAAAATCGGAATTTTATAATCAAAACAATAGCTTAAGCTAAAAAACGCGTCAACATCTCGGCCAAGCGTTCGGCTTCCATGCGGGTCAGGGTGTTTTCGCTCTGGCTGTGCGGGCCCGTGATGGTCACGCAAACCCCTGCCACGGCCTCTGTTGCAGCGACAGTTTCAATCTGAATGTCGATATCATTGCCCAGTTCGTTTTTGAAATGTGTCCGCATGGGCCCGTTTACGCCAGAGTCAAAATGGCGCGCAGCTCGGGGATGCCATAGCCTTTTTCGGCACTGGTGGCATAAACCTTGGGGAAGGCCCCTTTGCGTTTGGCCATTTCGTCTTCCACGCCTTGGCAGCGGGCTTCAAGCTCGCTCTTTTTAATTTTATCGGACTTGGTCAGCACACCGATATAGGCGACACCAGCGCTGTCAAAAATATCCAGCGCCTTATGGTCTGCAGCCAGCAAGCCGTGGCGTGCATCGATCAACACACATAATCTTGTCAGGTTCATGCGGCTGCGCAGGTATTGGCTGACCATGTTGTTCCAGGCGTGCGCCTTGGAACGCGTAACCTTCGCATAGCCATAGCCGGGCAAATCCGCCATCTGCAACAGACCGCCCAGATTGAAAAAGTTGATCTGCTGTGTGCGGCCCGGCGTATTGGATGACCGTGCCAGATTTTTGCGGTTTGTCAGCGCATTGATCAAACTGGACTTGCCCACGTTGGAACGTCCGGCAAAAGCCACTTCCGGCAGATCGGCCGGTGGAATGCGGTCAAGCGATGTGGCCCCCGCCACGAAGGTACATTCCTGACGAAAAATACGCTCCGCTTCCTTCAGCTGTTCTTCACTGATGACAAAGCCTTGACGGATTGTCATTCTTGACCCGCTTCGGCCTTGCCTGCATCCGCATCTTTGGCCGGTTTCTTTTTACGGCGCGCGCTGTGGCCACGCAGCAAATGCGTGTCTTCCTGCCCGACGCTTTTCAAAATATAGTACTGCTGCAAAATGGTCAGCACGTTAGACCATGTCCAGTAAATCACCAGACCCGATGCAAAATGCGCCAGCATGACCGTCATCACAAACGGGAAGTAGGATTGCAGTTTTTCCTGCATCGCATCCGCCATTGGCGGGCCAATGCGTTTCAACTGAATCATGCTCAGGCAGAACAATACCGGCCATGCACCGATCATCAAAAGATCAGGAGGCGTAAAAGGCAGCAAACCAAACAGATTGAAAATGCTGGTCGGATCCGGCGCGGACATGTCTTTGATCCAGCCCCAGAACGGTGCGTGACGCAGCTCTGCCGAAATCAGAATGACCTTGTACAAGGCAAAGACAATCGGGATCTGCAAAATCATCGGCCAGCAACCGCTGAACGGGTTCACGTTCTCGCGCTTGTAAAGTTCGTAAATTTCCATTTGCAAGGTGGCGCGATCATCTTTGTACTTCGCCTGCAACTCCTGCAGCTTCGGCGCGACATAGCGCATCTTGGCCATGGAACGGAAAGATTTGTTGGTCAGCGGGTACACCGCCAGACGCACCACAACCGTCATCAGCAAAATGGCAATGGCGATATTGCCCGTCACATGTGACAGCCAATGCAGCAAAATATAAAACGGCTTGGTGATGATGTACCACATGCCGAAATCGATGCCGAGCTCCAGCTTTTTAAAGCCATATGTTTCTTCGTAGGCTTCCATCACGCGCAGGTCTTTGACGCCGGCGTAAACATACGTCTGTGCATCGGCTTTTTCACCCGGTGCCAGTTCTTGTGTATTGCTGACAATATCTGTTTGATAGACAGGTGTATGTTTGCCTTCCGCGCCGATCACGCGGGCATTGAAGCGCTCGTCCTTGTCCGGCAGCAAGGCGACCAGCCAGTATTTATCACTGATGCCGACCCAGCCGCTGGTGTTTTCACGTTCGATCTTTTCACCTTTATCAAGGTCTTTGTAATTCGGCTCGATATGTTTATCGCCCAAAAAGCCCACAGGGCCTTCATGCAGAACAAAGAAACCTTTGAAGTCTGCCGGCATCCCGTGACGGGCAATCAGGTTATAGGCATTAACCTTCAGCGTTTGGCCGCTGTTGTTCGTCATGCTCTGGCGGATGGTGAAAAGATAGTTTTCATCCAGTGCAATGCTGCGTGTAAACAACAGGCCTTCGCCGTTATCCCATTGCAGTTCCACCGGCTTGCCACCGCTCTCCAGCGTTTGCGGACTGCCGGCTGCCAAAGACCAGACCGTATCGGAAGACGGCATTTGCACGCCGCTGCGATCTGCCAGCCAGCCGCTTTCAACATAAAAAGCACCGGGGGCGCCGGTCGGGCTCAGCAATTCAACGTTTTCTTCACGCGCAATTGTTTTGTATTGGCCTTCCAGCAAAATATCGTCCAGCCGCGCGCCTTTCAGCGCGAGCGTACCGGTAATTTTTGCGCCCTTGATTTGCAAACGGGTGCCGCTGTTGGCCATGACATCCGCGCGTTCACGCAGCTTGCCCTCATCGGCGGCCACGCTGGTTTGTTTCTCGGCCTGTACTTGCTGCGCTTCAGCGGCGGCACGTTCTTGCTGCGCTTGCTGGCGCGGGCGGTCGACCAGAAAATAGAAGGCCAGAAAGATGGTCAGTGAAATGATCACAGCCAGCATCAGGCGGCTGCGGTCTTCTACTTCATGCGGGTCATACTGCTTCATCGGTATTCTTTCTTAAGGTCTTCTGTTTGCGTACAGAGGTTTCCATGCGGGGATTGCCCGCATCTTTATCACAGTTGCATTGATTTTTAGAGAAAAACTTAACCCGGGAAGGCAATGTTTCCGGCACAGGGTCATAACCGCCCGGATTCCAAGGATGACAACGCCCGATACGCGCAAGCCCCAAACGCCCGCCCCGCCAGGCACCATGCTTTTGAATGGCCTGGGCTGCGTAATGGGAACAGCTGGGATGAAAGCGGCACTCTTTTCCCAGAATCGCAGAGAATGTTATTTGATACAGCCGTATCAACGCCAATAAAAATCGCGCCGACACACTCGCGCGGGCCCCGCTCATGGCAACACCTTGAGCGATTTCAGCGCCCAGCGGAAATCTTTTTGCATCTGGATAAAATCACGATCTATCGCGTTCACACGGCCGATCAGGACAATTTCATAGCCGTTCACATCGGCAGCCTGTTGTTGCAAAAACAAACGCACCATCTCGCGCAGACGGCGTTTGGCGCGATTGCGTTTGACGGCATTGCCCACCTTGCGGCTAACCGTCAGGCCCAGATGGAAACCATCGGGGCCTGCAGGGTCGTCTGAATTTTTTTTGCGAAGCTGTAGAATAAAAGCGGGTGTCACCCACTTTTGCCCTGACTGTGCGATGCGGCGAAAATCTGGCGATGCCTTGACTGTCGGAATCGCCGCGCACATGGCAGAAGCGTCCTTTAATTAAGCGGACAGGCGCTTACGGCCTTTCGCGCGGCGGGCGCACAATACTTTTTGGCCATTGCGTGTCGCCATACGGGCACGGAAGCCGTGGCGGCGTTTGCGAACCAGTTTGCTGGGTTGATAAGTGCGTTTCACAATAAGTCTCCATCCGGAACAAAAGAATCTTTAAGACCTAGGCTTATAATTGCCGCGGGGCCGCACTGTCAACTTGTTTTTGCCATTTATGCTAAATAAAACAACGATTTCAGGCGTTTCGCTCCACAGCTTTCCGGCTTAAATCGTTTTGTTTCAATTATTTAACATTAAGATTGACAGAAACCGCGCCAGCCATGATAAAAGAACGAAAGGCGCCCGTAGCTCAACTGGATAGAGTGTTGGCCTCCGAAGCCAAAGGTTGTGGGTTCGAATCCCGCCGGGCGCGCCACCCCCTATAAACCGCACTTCTCTCGGAAGCGACGCACAAAACAGCCTATCTTGCGAGCATCCACGTGATACTTGCATTGCCGCCAGAAGAGAAGCCTTTCCTATTGACCTTTATAATTTGCCAAAGTTAAATGTAGCCAAAATTAACATCAAAAATATTTGCGCGCTACGGTGACCCTTAATTATGACTGGACATGAGACGCATGTAGCTCCTGCTGTTGCACCTGACGCTTCTACCGCGCCAGCGGTGGAAGGTACAGGTCAAACAGTCGGCGCAGCGCAGCTTCCAGTGGTTGCGTCGACTACAGAGCCAACAGCCCCCACAGGAAAACGCCAAGAGTTACGCAACTTAAGCCGAGATCTAGCTGATGGTGATTTAGCTAGCCCCGGTGTCCAGAAATTTCTATTAGGCGAACTTGAAAGAAAAGATGCCGAATGCGAGCAATTAAAAGCCTATGTTGATAAATACCACGAAACCGATAAAAGACTTTCCATTAGCAACGAGCAGCTAAAGACTCAAACATCAATTGAAGTAATGTTTACAGCTGGGCTAGCAATTGGCTCGGCTATCATCGGGCTTTCGCCAGTATTTTGGGACGACACATCACGTGGACCGCTTGTATTAGTCTTTGGCATATTGCTCGTCTTGGGTGCGATTGCAGGAAAGGTCATCAAGAGATGAAACTCCAAGTAGTCCAAATTCTAGACAGAGGCCTCCCAAATAAAGAACGCCTATATTTGCATGCCTTACAAGACACAATACTTTCAAATTACATTGTCCTTTCTTCTCGACATGTTGGTTTCCCATCAACTGGTGTCATGAATGGAGGAATGGCTGCTTTTTGGTTCCCCACAAAACCAGTTCAGGCCGGAGATCAAATAGTCTTACAAACTGGCTCTGGCAACCCTACTACTCAGAATCAATTAGGCACATCTATTCATTACTTCTTTTGGAACCTTCCAGCTACAATTTGGAATGATCCAGCCAGTTGCGCAGTAGTCATTGAAACGACTGAATGGGCTAGTTCATTGTATGGTACCTAATGACCCAAGAATCCCGATCTCTATCATAAAGACGTTTCAGCGCAAGGGCTGCACCGGGCGCGCCGCTTTTTTATCAAATGATCGCCCCACCCTTTACCCCGCAATAATTTCCAGCAATTCCACATCGAATATCAAGGTCGAGCCCGGACGTATTTTTGTGCTGGGGCTGCGGTCACCATAGGCAAGGTCGGACGGGATGAACAATTTGATCGTGCCGCCTTGGCCCACCAGCTGCAAACCTTCGGTCCAGCCTGCAATCACGCCGCTGAGCGGAAATGTCGCAGGCTCCCCGCGTGCGTAGGAGCTGTCAAATTCCGTGCCGTCAATCAACGTGCCGCGATAATGTACCGTCACCATATCATCGGCGGCAGGTTTATCGCCCGTGCCTTCGGTCATAATCTGGTATTGCAAGCCGCTGGCGGTTTCGAGGACACCCGCTGTTTCTTTGTTTTGCGCCAAAAATGCCGCGCCGCGTTCCTTGTTCATTTCTGCGATTTTCATGGGAACCTGCTTTTCTTTCACGTGTTTGCGTTTTGTGTTTTTGTTATGCCACCAAGAATAGGCAGTTTCAATTGCTGATCATCTTGCATAAGATACATTTCTGTTATGCAGCCCCTTTCACCGATAGCTGACCGGAGTTTTTTAATGTCTTCCCTGTTCTCTGTTTTATCTTCTGGCCGTCTGCGCATGTTCTTTTCTCTATGTGCTGTTTTGTCCCTCTCTGCCTGTGCGGGGCCTGTTACATCCGCACCGCAAGCGGGCCGTGCGGAAATTCAGCAAGAAACCCTGCGCCAGCAGGCTTTGGTGTTTGAACGCTTTGTGTCGGATCAAGGGCGTTTGTTTCAGCTGTCTTACCCACTGCTGCGCGCCAATGCGGAATTCTGCCGCCCGAAAACAACCCCCATGCTGGGCCTGACAGCCTGGCACCTGGCGGCGCTGAACCGTGCATGGCAGCCCGCCGCCCAAAACAGCTATGGGCTGACCAACCGCCTGACCCTCAGCGCGGTTGCCAAAAACTCTCCCGCCGCCCGCGCAGGTTTGCGTGGCGGGGATGTGCTGATTGCCCTGAACGGTGCCACCTTGCCCCAAGGGGCCAATGCGCTGAAAACCGCTGACAAAATTCTGCGCAGCGGCGGAATGCGCCAGCTTGAAATTGTGTTTGAACGCAACGGCCGCGCCGGCACTGCCGTGTTGCAACCGGTGGAAGGATGCGACTATCCGGTTGTGCTGGATAACAACAGCAGCGCCATCAACGCCTATGCCGACGGCAAGCAGATTGTGGTCGCCAAAGGCATCGTGCGCTTTGCCGAGAATGACAACGAGCTGGCCATGGTCATCGCCCACGAACTGGGCCACAGCGCCATGCGTCACGTGGACAAAATCCGCCAGAATGCTTCCGTCGGGATGCTGGGCGGCTTGGCGATTGATACCCTGCTGGGTGCCGCCGGTGTCAGCACAGGCGGGCAAGTTGCACAAATGGGCGGCAATATGGCCGTCATGCAATATTCCATCCCGTTTGAACAAGAGGCCGATTACGTTGGCATGTATTTTCTGGAGCGTGGCGGATACAGTGCCGCCAATGTTGCCAATTTCTGGCGCCGCATGGGGGCTGAAAACGCACAATCCATCAGCAACCGCAGCACGCACCCGACATCGGTCGAGCGTTTTCTGGCGATCGAACGCACCTATGCCGAGATCAGCGCCAAAAAGCGCGCGGGCCAGGCACTGGTGCCCAACATGCAAAAACGCTAAGGCCTGATAAGCCAACGACAAAAAAGCCCCGCAACACTGCGGGGCTTTTTTGTATCTTTATGCGCCGGCAATTACCAGTGGCGCACGCGGCCTGTATCGATGTGAACAAAATCGCTGCGCGGATAGTAGCCGACGCCGCCGGATTTCAATTCGGTTGCAGTTTTTTTCAGTTTATCCAGACGCGTGCCGGGCAATTGCAGGTCAATTGCCTGACCTGACATATGCAGGCTGTTACGTGCAACACCTTCGGTCATTTTGCGCAGGCGTGCATTTGTTTTCGGCGAGCGATAGCCGGAAAACACACGGAAAGAATTGTTGCTGCCCAAACGGTGACGGATAACATAGAGAATATCCATCAAACGCGGGTCAATCGGGAAAATATCATTGGTGCGGTGGTCACGCATCAGCTTTTTAATCTCGCCAAAGGCATCGGGAAGATAGCGGCCGTTGTACCAATACTCGCCCTTGAAATCATCGCCGGTATGCGCGTTGTGCAGCACAATGGAACGACCCGCCGACGGCATGGCCGCATGGGCCAGTGACGGCGTCCAGAACCCCAGAGCGGCTGTTACAAAAAGACCGGATTTCAAAAACCCGCGACGGTCGGAATCGTATTCATCCGCCGCTTGGGCGTTGTGTGTCATCAAATCTTGCATGGATACCCCGTGCTTTTTGTTTTTTATAATTACCCCTCCTATAAGAATAACAAAAGAAAGGGCATTTCAAGAGCAAAAAACGGCCACAAACCATAACCCTGAAATATTTTATCAAAAAGATTCAATGAATTATAGTTTTTGGCACGGTGCGTTTATACCGTCCTTTTTTGATGAATTCTGAAAAGCAACACGGTCATTCAGGCGCAGATGGCGGTGCTATGGCGGAACTTGTATTCGTGCATGTAGGGCGCAGGCCTTGCGCTATCAGAGCGTCAACTTCAGCTGCGTAGCTTTCAAACGAGGGGACAATACCTTCATCCACGGCCACCTCTGCGCATTGCTGTGCCGCCTCGCGACTGTGAGCCGCCTTAATGCAAGCCCTAAGGCGCGCGCTTGGAACGGAATATAAACGACCTATCTCACCTTGATGAAACGCGGCCATTTCCCCACTTACTGAAAGGATGTCTTCGTCAACAACATCTTCGTACTGGAAGCCTAGACTATGCACATATAAAATAATTGTATCCCGAAACAGTGACAGATCATCCGTTGGCAGGCCAGGCATTACAAGCCGCTGTCTCTTAGGAATCGTCAGCAATGCATAGATCATAGCGCGCGCCTGCAAATTCCCCCGCTTGGCCCAAGGCCATGCAAGGTCCCAATTAAGCTGACATTTTTCTGAATCCAAGAGCTTGGCCCTAGATATGTTCTGTTGACTAGCTGCAAAAGCGGCAACCCATGCCGGATCTGCCGGCACTTTTTTGTTATTTTCTGCGGTAGACACTGACGCGAAACCTAACCACAGGCAAGCAAACACAGCAATGGCTGTAAGGTAGAGGCATTTTCGGCTAAAACGCATCTTAAGACCTCGCTCAGTTCCGCGATGGGGTGGGCAGTGATTTTTTATCTATCTGCCAGACAGGTTTTTGCAAGTCACGCACCGTTGCCGTTAATTCGGCCACAGTTTCTTGCAAGGCTTCGACCGTTGCGCGCAGGCTGGTGACTTCTTGGGAAAGTCCTTCGATGGTTGGCACGGCAGGCGCTTCCGGTTTTAATTCCGTGCGCAGCGCCAGCAGGCTGTCATGCACTTTTTGCTCGGCCTTTGTGCGGGCGGTGATGATGGCAACATCAATATCTGCACTGTGCTTTGTCACCAGATGGCGGCAGACATCGTTTTTTTCATTTTCCGCCGCATAACGCAGCAAACCTTCGTTGTCACGGTGCAGATCAAGCCCTGCGGCCAACAACATATCCAGCTCGGCCATGATGCCTTTGTCAATCAAGGAACGCGCAACCACATAAGGATCTTCGAGGCGGGAAATATCTCCCTTCAAAATTTTATCCAGCAAGGGCAGCCGGTCTTTTTCGTGCGTGATATAATCAATCAATGTGCTGCACTGCTTGTCCGTCGGGATAGCGGTATCAATGAAAGCTGCGAAAACATCCGGATTGCCATTTCTTGCTACACAAGCATATTGCAGCAAGTAAAAAGCTCTCTTGTGGTCACTTCTGCCCCAGCGTTCAGACACTTCCGGTGTATAATTTTCAGCAATAAAACGTGCCATCTCCACATTCACATCCTTGAAGTTTTCCGAAGACAGCAACTCACTCCTGAAGCCAAAACCGACTTTCTTTTTCATCAGCTTTCCCATCAGTGCCGTATCATTCGTGCGCAGGGCTTGCTTCAGCAACCAGTCATTCGTTTTAAAAGCATCTGACAAGCTCATGGTGTACTGCCTTTGGGACGCAGTGTGGGTTTATCCATTTGCTCGGGGCCAGCGCGCAATTCGCGCACCAGTGATGTAAGTTCTTTGACCGTTGCGCGCAATTCTTTCATTTCAGCCGACAGGCTTTCTATCGTCGGCGCTTCAGTCTCTACGGATTTCTTCTCTGGCTGCAAGGCTGCCAAATACAATGAAACACTATGCACGCCCATGGTACGCGCCGTTGTCAAGGCCACATCCAAATCTGCGCTGTGGCCGTCAAGCAAATGCTGGCAGACTGTTTGCTTTTCAAGCTTTGCCGCTTCACGCAACCAGCGTTCGTTCTTTTCGCGCAGGTCAACACCGGCATCCGCCAGTATATCAAGCACCGTCAGGTCGTTGTTTTCGATTGCCCCTTGCACCAGCTTGTCTGTGTTTTTGATATTATTAATGTTATTGGCCACAAGCTGGCGTACATAGCCATAGCGTACCTCGGGCGAAAGCGCCGTGTGAGCAGCAAGATCAGATATAATCGCCTCCGCCATATTGTCCGCCGTCAAATCGATCTTCGGGCTCATATACACATCCAGCAAATCTGTGCGGTCTTGCGAGGCGGCATGGGAAATCAAAAGCCCCATCGGCATCGCAATCTCGGCTGTGCTCAGACTCCAGCGTTTCATCACATCCTTGTCGAGCCCCTCTACCAGACAAGTCGCCATTTCCGGCGTCATATCCTTGAACGTATCGCCGGTAAAAAACTCATAAACCATAAAGGAGCTTTTTTTGCCCATGAGCTTTTGCATTTGCGGAATATTGTTTGTCTTGACCGCTTCGCGAAAAGCGCTGGTCTTGGTTTGAAATATTTTAGAGAGTTTCACACTCTGCCTCCCTCAAGATTAGGTCCGACATGAATCAGAAATAAAAACAATCCGGCCACCCTAGGCTGGATTATTTATTATGTCAAGATGAGGGGCGCTATGTTAAAAGCCAGGCGGCTTAATGCGCTGATTTTGTTTATTTTGTACAGACGCTGTGGCTGGCGGGCGGGGCGTATCCGGCGTTAAAAACCGTGTCAACTGCCCCAGCAACCGCATGGATTCAGGCGTAATGGAATGCCCCTGATTGGGCAAAACAACACAATCGGTGCGAAAGCCCTGTTGTTCCAGCTGTGCGTGGGTGGCTTTGGCCATCGGATGACCAGAATACCCTTGGTTTTCATTTTCTCCCGCCAGCAAAGCCACGGGCGGTTTTGAGGTCGGCGTGCCCAGACGGTCCAGCGCGCCGCCGGACAAACTGTAAACACCAGCCACTTCCGTATCGCGCAACAGTCCTGCGTAAAACGCCATCGTGCCGCCTTGTGAAAAGCCGGCAATAATCACGCGGTCTTCGGTCATGCCTTCGCGTTTGATCACATCATCAATGTATTTTTGAATATCCACAGCGGCCTGACGGGCGCGACCTGCAATAATGTCACAATCGGGATTGTCCAGCATGTCATCGACCTGAAACCAGCTGTGATACGTATTGCCATGCTGGTCTTCGCCCAGCTTTATCGGGCCGTCCGGACAATAGATACGTGTATGGGGCAATTCCGATGACAGCAGGTTGCCGACATGATTTGCCATGGACGCACCGCTGGAGCCATAACCGTGAAAAAAGATGATGATCTGTTCCGGCCGCTGACCGTTTGGAGGATTGACGACAGTATCGCGCAACATATGTGTGGACCCTGCTGAAATAAAAACGCATTTAAAAACCGCCCCTATTCTACAACAGGGGCGGTTTTTATGTCAATAAATCAAACAACCCCTTAGAAATCGTCTGTTGTTTTCATGGGGGCCGCATGGGCTTTGTGATCTTTGTTGTCTTGGATCGCCTTGGCTTCTTGAATGGCACGGCGGAATTCAATCGGGGCTTCAATCGGGGGCAACAAAACTTCACCAACCCCCATCCCGCGGATCAGCACACGGCCATAACCCAGCAAACGGCCCATGACATCCTGCCGGACAGATACGCCCTCGATCCTGTCGATGTTCAATTCCCCCACATGTCTGGCAATCAGGCCTTTTTTATAGACCAGACGCTCGGACGTAACAGCAATTTCGGTGGTGGCTTTGATAATCATCATATGCGCAAAGAAAAACAGGCCCAGCAAAAAGCAGCCCAGAATACCAAAGCGCAGCAAGGGATGCAGACCCCAGAGAATTTTAAGATACCCTCCGTGGTCCGTCACAATCTGGTCCCAGGCTTTCTGGTATAATTCATCCGGCAGCTGAGACCACGTTGCGCGCATTTCCTGCGTCACCACAAACCAGATGGCGGCGTATCCCAGCGCAATCCCCATGGCGAGGCCAAAGAGAATCCAGAACACAGCTGTCAGCGTGTACATCCAATGGAAGCGCGCCCCCATCAGGATTTCTTCGTTCGGACCCAGTGATTGCTGGACATAAAGCATAGATACACCTTGACTGTAAGGCGGCTGCAAAAAGCAGGCGCCACGTTACCTTATGTCACAATCATACTTAATAGTCTGTTAATCGCCAAGACATATGCCAAGCAAACGGGCGGTATGGACCAAAGTACCGTTCAGGTCGACCGCCTGATAGCTGGCAATGGCTTCTTCGATCGGCACATCAATCACAGCGCGGTTGGACCAGGCCACCATTCTGTCAAATTTCTTTTGTTCGACCAGATCAACCGCATGAACCCCAAAAGCCGCCGCCAGCAAACGGTCAGACGGAATAGGCGATGAGCCGCGCTGCACGTGACCCAATACCGTTACGCGCGTTTCGCAATCAGTTTTGGCTGCAATTTTCTCGCCCAGATAATGGCCAATACCGCCAAAGCGTTTTTCACCGCCATGCAGTTCCACTTTCAACTCTTCACCGGATACAGTGCGCACGGCTTCGGACACAACGACGAGGGCGAAGTTGCGGCCCTCTTCTTCGCGCACACGGCGGATTTTGTCGGCGACTTTATCAAGGTCATACGGAATTTCAGGCAACAGAATAACATCTGCACCACCGGCAATACCGGTGGACAAGGCAATATTGCCCGCATCGCGGCCCATCACTTCCAAAACCATCACACGATCATGGCTGGCAGCGGTCGGCTGCAAACGGTCCAGCGCTTCTGTGGCAACATACAGCGCCGTTTCGAAACCCACGGAGCTTTCAGTATTGCCCACATCGTTATCAATCGTTTTGGGAATGCAGACCAGATTGAATTTTTTGCCGTTGTCCGACAGTTTGCGCAAAATGGCCATGCTGCCATCACCACCGATACCAATCAGCGCCTCGATGCCCAGTTCTTTCAGGCCATCCACGATTTCGTCGGAGCGATCTTTCAAGCTGCCATCGGGCATGGGGAATTGAAACGGGTTGCCTTTATTGGTCGTGCCCAAAATGGTACCACCCAAACGCATGACCGCCGTATCAAACATTTCCTTGGTCAGAAGCTTATAACGCATGGGGCGTACCAGAAGCCCCGCTGTACCATCTTCAATGCCGATGACTTCCCAGCCTTTTTCGGTCGCAGCATGGACCACGGCACGGATTGTCGCATTCAAACCGGCGCAATCGCCGCCACTGGTCAATATGCCGATACGTTTTTTTGTTGTCATAGCCTTATGTACACCCTTCTGAAAATACCGTTTCTGGACAGGCCGCCCGTCTGGCACCCTACCTGATCTGCCGACCGTAAAAGTGCGTCAGCGCGCAAAGAAATGCAACATACAAATAAGTCTTAAAAAAACAGGGGTTTCCTGATAAAATACCCCCTGTTCATCGGGTGAGTCCCGGACAGGCCGTATTTTTACGCCTTTATAACAAGGATTGGCTATACCGACATGATGCCGGAAGACGTAGAAGAACTCGAGCGTATGCTCGAACAGCTCAAAACAGAGCACCGTGACCTGGATATTATTATCCACCAGTTAACCGACACTGTGCCGGTTGACTTTCTGCGTCTGCAGCGCCTGAAAAAGCGCAAATTGTTCCTGAAAGATTCGATTCTGAAGGTCGAGAGCATGTTGCTGCCGGACATTATCGCTTAAGCTTTATATATGTAAATGAGCATTTCTTTTCCCCGCCACTTAAAGCAGCGGCGTATCTGTGCCTGCCACCAAATCACGCACCAGCGGAACCGTCACAGCCCGTTTTTCAGACAGGGCCTTGCGGTCAATGCGCTCGACCATATCGCGCATGGCGGAAAAAGTGCGTTCAAGCCGTGGCAACAAAAATTGAACCACTTCCTGCGGGACAAAAATCTGGCGGTCGGAAAAAAGTTTTGTCAGCACAACCGCCATCAGCTGGTCATCGGGCGCACCCAACGCCACGGCAGGTGCTGCAACGAAGCGTGATTCAAGATCCCGCAATTTGAAAACCCAGCTGCGCGGCGGTGATGCAGCAGCGGCCAGTACATACCCGCCCCGCTCTTTTTGCACGTTGTACAAATGCAGCAGGGCTTCTTCACGCGCAACATCACCGATCAAGGTATCCAGATGGTCCACAATCACAGCCTTGGGGGCACCGTCAACTTCCAGCGGGTTGTACAGCGCGGCCCCGGTCTCGTGCTGCCAGACATGCAATAAGTGTGTCTTGCCACAGGCAGGCGGGCCATAGATCACCAGCAAGGGCGCGGGCCAGTCAGGATAACGGTCCAGCCATGCCACGGCATCGCTGTTGCTTTGCGATACCCAAAAATCTTCACGCGCAAAGGCGGCACGGTGCCCAAGATCAAACGGCAATTGTTCCGGCTTGGCAATCATGCAGATGCCGCTGCCTTTTTACCTGATGTTTTTTTGGCACCGTCGCTGTAATAGCTGCTGGCCAGATATTGCTCCAGCGCAAAGCGCACAAGCACACCAATGACAGCGGCCACAGGAACCGCAATCATCACGCCGGTAAAGCCCAGCAATGCACCACCTGCCATCAAGGCAAACAAAATCCACAAGGCATGAAGGCCGACTTTTTCGCCCACCAGACGCGGCGTCAGGAAGTTGCCTTCCACAAACTGTCCGGCACCAAAAATGGCCGCCACCACCAGCACAGGCGCTAAATCACCACTGTATTGAAACCACGCCACAACCAATGCCGTTGCAAGACCAACGAGGGAGCCGACATAGGGAATGAAAGACAAAATGCCCGCCGTAAAACCAATGAACAAACCAAAATTCAATCCCGCAATCGTCAAGGCAATCGCATAAATAGCCCCCAGCGCAAGGCACACGGTTGCCTGCCCCCGCACAAAGCCGGACATGGCCGCATCCATCTTGTGCACCAGGCTCCGAATGGTATCCGCCTGCGCGCGCGGCAGCCAGCTATCCACCTTTGCCACCATCACAGGCCAGTCACGCAACATGTAAAAGGACACAACGGGCGCGATAAACAAAATGGACAAAAGATCAAACAACGCCATGCCGCCATCCCAGATTTTCTGGATGGCCTTGGTCGCCCAGCCAAAAGCAGTCGCGGCCACACTGGAGGCCTGTTGGCGGATTTCTTCTTGCGGCGTTGCCGACAATTGCGCCTGTAATTTTTCAATCCACGGCAATGCCAGCACGCGCATTTTATCGATATAAACCGGCAAGGTTTCAATAAACGCCAGAAACTGCCCGCGCAAAACCGGAAAAGTCAGCGACACGATCAGCACAAAAACAGCCACGAAGGAAAGCAAAACCAGCGATGCACTCGCAGTGCGGCTCAACCCGCGCTTCACCAGCCAGCAGGTGACAGGGTCCAGAAAATAAGCAACGGCAAGGCCCAGAACGAAAGGCAGCAAAACACCTTTCAACATCCACAGCAGCAGCGCAAAAACAACAGTGCCCAAGCTCCAGAACCAGATATGCCGTTGCAGCGTCATGCCGAAAACTCCGGATAAAAATTAAGGGGCAATTTGCAGATCATAGAAAGGCGCAACACCGGCCGCCGTTTGCAAGGTCCCCATGCGAATTCCCTGCGCCGACAGCGCCTGACGCAATGTATCAACGTTGCCGGTGTATTTCAGCACAAAGCGCGCGCTGTTGCTGCTGAGCGCGCGGATATCCATCCGCACAGGCGGTGACATGGACGAAAGACGCTTTTGCACATCCATCCAATCCGAAAAATCCTGAAACATAAAGGTGACGTCGACTTCCGTGGCCGCACCGAAAATATCCAGTGTCTTGGCATAGGGATCATTCAACCCTGTCGGCACAGCGGGCGGGGTATCATAAGGCTTGTTCGTGGTCACAAAAGATGGCCGCGGGCCCGCATAAGAATCTGCCGGATCCTGCTGCTGATAGGCAGACGGGTAAGGACTGCCCGCTGTGGCCGGACGATCCGGCGGGGCGTAGGTTGTGACAGCGGCATTATCAATTTCAACTGCCGTATTGCGCTGTGCCGTCAACGACCGGCTGATGTCTTCTACTTGCGCTTCTGGCCGTAATTGCGGGCGCTGCAAGTAGCTCAACACATCGTACATAGACTGACGCCAGGCTTCATCGTCAGACTTCTCACCGACATAAGGTGTCACGGCATTGCGCCGGCGCAGGGTTCTGCCGTCATAGACATGAATATCAATCGTCATATACGCGCCGGATTTATTGGCAACAGCCAAGACCACCTGCTGCACGCCATATTGCTGGCGCAGTTTTTCAACCGTGTTATAGCTGCCGGACCAGACACTGTCGGCAGACCCCGCCGATACATCGCTGATATCCCCCAGCGGCACCACCACCTGTTGGGATGACTGGTTGCGCGGCAAAGCATTTTGCCAGATATCGCGCCAGGGGTTGGGATCTTCCCACAATACCGTTTTGCCGGCCATGTTTTCGTAATACGGCAATATCAAAACCATGCCCGAAACAGGCGGTTTGCCCGCAACAGGGTGCTGGCCAGCTTTTGCCATATTTTGCGCAGACACCGCAGGGGCAACCGTGCCCTGCTCGTTCCACACAGGCTCCTGCCAATTGGAAGGCATCGCACCGTTTTCTGTGAGAGGTGTTTCTGTGGCACCCTGGACAGCCGTTTGCACCTGAGTGGTATCATAAACACGGCGGCGCGCTTGCGGCACCACCGGCACACTTATGAAATTACGAATGTTGTCACGAAAGCGCACGGTGAAGTTACCGACATAGCGGGTGCTGGAGAGTTGCTCGTTCTTGATTTCAAAATCCTGCACCAGCGTTGCCAGTACCATATCATCGGGCACCACAGGCTGCGCACCGCCCGCCAGATGCCGCTCTGCCAGTTTCTGGAAAGCCAGACGACGGGCCGATTTAATTGCCTCATCACGTGCCAGCACCGCATTGTCTGCGGTCTGATCCACAATCACATCGGTGACAACCAGCATTGTATCTTCGTAAACAGGGGCAGGCGTGCCGTACATGCGGCCGCGCGGCGATACTTCGGGCGAGGCCCCTTTGATCAGCTTCTCCAGCGCCGGCGCCGAGGTCGAAAAAGAGCAAGACATCAAGGAGATGCCTAAAAAAGTTAAAAAAGTAGATAATTTAATATTCGACATAAAACGCAAATGCTCTGCTGCTGGGGTGATTATTCCAGATAGACCATACCGCCATGGCCGAAAAAAATCCAGATATTCCATAGGCTAAAACACAAAAAGATCATCCGTTCATATAACCGTATGTTGTATCTGGCCGCCAAGACAGCTATTCTTTGAGGACGGCAGGTTTGTTGTGAAATCAACAAGATATTAACCAATCCATGCAAGGATGGTGAATAGCGTATGAGAACAGGATTCACACGGTTCTTTTTTGATACGCCTGTCTTTATGTCTGCACTTGGTTCTTGCGCAAATCCTTGTGCCCACCTGCGGACAAACAAGGTTGCTATTTTCTGCTGGTCTTATCCTCGGGGGGCTCTTTGAGGGGACACATTAAAAGTTCAGGTATCTTTTTCAGCATCGCGCTTTTGCTGATGTCTCTTGCTGTGCCTGCGCAAAGCCCCTTGGCCGCAGCACCACAGCAAAGCGGCGCTGTGATCATCCCCGCATCCACAAGCGTGGCGGCTGTGCCCGTCACCCCGCCGCCGATCCCGGCCACGATGAAGCCGATTTTTCTTTCCAGCCAATCCTCTGTCTATGACATTGTGCCACACCTGCAAATGTTTGAAGGCCCGCGCGAGCAAGTCTCCCTCACCCAGATGATCCCGCAATTCCGCGCAGGGCAAGGCACACGGCTGGATGATGGCCCGATTGTTCTGGGGTACAGCCCTTCTGCTTATTGGCTGATTTTCAGTGTTTACAACCGCAGTCAGGGCAAAAGTCTCTGGATGCTGGATTTCGGCAACCGCATGAACGGCACAAGCGGTGCCATGGACCGCATTGCTATTTTCAGTGATGCCTCACCTGACCAACCGCTCATGCAGGCGGGCCGCCTTGTCAACAACAAGCTGCATATCCGTGGCCAGCAACGCAACGCCATTCCGCTCAGCTTTGAACCCGGCCAAGGCCGCATCATCGGGATTTATATAGAACCCACACGCGGGATGCCCATGACGCTCGACCTGCAGATGTACGAGCAGGCCCAGTTTATGACGCTATATGACGAACGCAGCTTGCAACTGAACATTCTGCTTGTCGTCACACTGTTGCTCGTCGGCACGTATCTTATTTTCTGGAGCAATTACCGCCGCCAAATTCCCCTGCTGCTGGGCGGCTACCTGCTTGTGCAATATACAATTTATATGGCAAGCGATGAAATCGTGCCCTATGGCAACAACACCAGCGTGACCTATATTGACCTGCTTCACGCCGGCGCTGCCTTTCTGGCCATTGCCCTCAGCCGCTATGTGCTGGTGGCCGGGGAGCGCAAAAGCAACGCCAACATCGTGCTGACGATTGCCAAGGGCGGCATTATCCTTTTTGCCCTTTCTGCCCTTGCGCTTAACCGTGGCTTCGCCCTGACCGATACGGTACTGATCCGTCTCCTGCCCATTGGCATCTGTGCCCTGATCATCGCCCTTGGCATACAGGTGATGACGCAACGCGCACGGCCGATGGCGCTGGTCTACACCATCAGCTGGGTTGTTTTGCTGGTGGGTGCGGTTTTATCCGAAGCCACCGCCAGCGGCGTAACAAGCTATTCCACATCCGGCCTGAACATCTACTGGATGGCTTTTGTACTCCACTTGATGATTCTGTCTTTTTCTTCGCTTCGCTTCTTGATTGTTTCGGAAGACATTCAGCGCCGCGAGCGCGAATTCATCCGCCGCAAACGCGAAGAAGAACAAGAGACGCAAAAAACCAAAGAACAGGCAGACCAGTCCCGTCTGCTGGGGGTTATGCAGCGCGAAAAAGAACTGATGGCCGACCTGCGCAACCGCGAGGGCGAGCGCATCCAGGCCCTGCGCCATGCCAAGGAAGTGGCCGATCAGGCCAACAAAGCAAAATCAGATTTTCTGGCTGTTATCAGCCATGAAATTCGCACCCCCATGACGGGCATCATGGGCATGATCCGCCTGTTGCTGGACACACCGCTGGATAACCGTCAGGAGGAATATGCGCGCACCATCCAGTATTCCGGCGATGCGCTGCTGACGTTGCTGAACGATATTCTTGACCTGTCCAAAGTTGAAGAAGGCAAGATGACGCTGGAAAACATCGACTTTGACCTGGCCAAGCTTGTCGAAAGCGTGGCCATGCTGATGTCAGGCCGTGCCGAAGAAAAGAAAGTCGGCCTGAAGGTCGAAATTGCAGACGACACCCCCACAACGCTGAAGGGTGACCCCACACGCCTGCGCCAGATCTTCCTGAATCTGGTCGGCAATGCCCTGAAGTTTACGGACGCAGGTTTCGTGACCATTACCGTGCGCCCCTATGATAAAGAAGCGCAGCGCCCGCGTATTTATTTTGCGGTTACCGATACAGGCATCGGCATTTCGGACGAAGCGCAAAAAAAACTTTTCACACCTTATGCGCAGGCCGATGACAGTATCTCGCGCAACTTTGGCGGCACGGGGCTGGGGCTTGCCATTTGTAAACGCCTCGTTGAAGCCATGGGCGGGATGATACAAATCCACAGCGCGCCCGGCCGCGGCACCACTTTCTATTTTATTCTGTCGCTGGACTACGGCATTGGCGAAACGCAGGCTGCGGAAGAAGCAAAGCCAAAAGTCACACCGCTGCGTATTCTGGTGGTTGATGACAACATTATCAACCAGCGCGTGGTGGCGGGCCTGCTGGAAAAAGACGGGCATGATATGGTGACCGTCGGCAGTGCCGATGAAGCCATGCATGAATTGCGCAGCAGTGATTTTAATGTTGTGCTGATGGACATGGAAATGCCCAATACAGATGGCGTGACCGCCACCAAAATGATCCGCGCCCTGCCCAATAGTGACAAGGCAAATGTGACAGTTATCGCCATGACTGCCAATACACGGCAGGAAGACATTGACCGCTGTTATGAATCGGGCATGAATGATTTTATCAGTAAACCCGTAAACCCGGACGAGTTGCGCCGTAAATTGGCTGAACTGGCTGTGCACAAAAACCCAGGGATCGTCGGCCAGCACCGCACGCAAACCACCCCCGAAGACGCCAGCGCCATTGAACAAGCCGCCAAAGACCTGCGGGATGAAGATATTCCGGTCACGCTGCCTGAAACAGATCCGGATGAAGCCTTCCCCGACCCCGATGCCGAAACAGTGGCGGCCACCACACAAGACATTCAAATCGAACTGCCGGAAATCAACCCGGATGAGCCCTTCCCTGATCCGGATGCCGAAGAAGAGACACGCGCTGCCGATATTAAAATCGAACTGCCCGAAATTGATCCGGACGAGCCTTTCCCTGATCCGGATGCTGAAGAAGAATCAAGCACGCAAACGCCCGCACCGGCATTACAGACGAACGATATTCCGATACCGGATTTTGACAATATCAACCCGGATGAGCCCTTCCCCGATCCGGATGCTGAAGAAGAAGCCGCAGCCGCAGCGGCAGCAGCAGTGGCAACAGAGCCTGCGCCACAGGCCCCCGCTTTTGATATGGCCGCCGCGCAAAAACTATTCGACCCCGAAATGTTGGGCAGCCTGAAAGACAGCCTGGGTGCCGCACAGATGGATGAAATGATGGCAGGGCTCTACGAAAAAACCGAAGAGCTGATCATTGCCGCAGAACAGGCCGTGCAAGACGGTGACATCACCGCCCTGT